>Ga0207708_10000034_pt1 | contig 144931 bp, 122 predicted proteins | sample KBSK5101metaG_FD_184340 | JGI IMG/M metagenome (GOLD analysis project Ga0207708, IMG submission 184340) | Corn, switchgrass and miscanthus rhizosphere microbial communities from Kellogg Biological Station, Michigan, USA - KBS K5-10-1 metaG... | ecosystem: Host-associated > Plants > Roots >...
CGAACGCCGCGTGGGCATGGACCGCGCTCGATGTCTGGGGCGCGCTCTGGCTCCTCGGCGATTATCACGCGCTGCGCCTGCGCCGCTCGTGGCTCGGCGACGACGCGCTGCAACTGCGGGTGGGCCTGCGCTGGCACGCCACGATCGCGCTCGCGAACATCGAATCCATCGAACCGATCCGCGAATGGAAAAAGCGCCGCGACGTGCTCAAGGTCGCGATGCTCGATGACCCGCGATGGCTGATCACGCTCCGCGAGCCGGTCGTGGTGCACGGCATCGCCGGGATCCGAAAAGAGATTCGCGCGCTGGCGCTCCTGCCCGACGACGATCAGTTCGTCAGCGACCTGCAGCGCGAGCGGCTTTCCTGCTTGCCGAACTGCCTGACGCCCTGCTCCGCGTACGAGAGGCGAAAGGTGTGCTTCATAGGCACGCCGCCGCCGATCTGCAAGAAATGTTGCACGCGCCGCACGATGCCACCGTGACTGCGGACTGCGTCTCGCGGCGGACTCGTCCCATCGTCTGTGGGATCCCATCGAACGTCGGCGACGAACGAATCAGCCGCATCGTGAATGCGAAGAGCCGCGCTTTACCGCGACAACGCGCCCAGATCGATCGCCGGCCGGGAAGCGTCGAGCTTGAACCTCGCCGCGCGTCCTTCTGTTTTGAGCAGTTCCTGCGCCATCGCGCCCTGACCGAGCGCGACGCCGAAGTCGCCATATCCCTCCGCCCAGGACTCCGCCGCGAATGCGCGCGGAATGCTGATGGAGAAGCGCCCCTGCGGATCGACGGGTGAGCTCGGGTAATGAAAGCCCATCGAGTAGCTGTCGTTGTCGGCGTTGAGCCGGACGATGGTCACTTGCCAGCGCCCTGGTTCCAGCGAAGGAAGCGAGCCGCTGACGGTGGTCTGCTCGGGAACGGGCGGCATTTTCGGCGCAGACTCGAAAACCGTCTCCCGCGGATCGAGCTTCTGTTCAATCGCCTTCATGTCCTTGTCGAACTTCGTCGTTTCGACATTCATCCAGAGACCCTTCGCAATCAGCGTGGAGCCCTCGCGCCGGATCGTCACGTCTCCTTTCGGGCGAAGCTCGACGTATTTCGGAGCGAACCTGCGGCCCGTCTGATCGATCACGTATTGCGGATCGCGCTGGATCGATGGCGGCTCCTGGACCGTGGTCGTGTTGCCACTCCTGATGGAGATCGTTGCGATCGTGAACGTCCATGCGTTCTCGCCGCTGCTCTTCAGGGGCAGAGGACCGAACGCGCCAGTTGCGCCGGTGAGGACGTACACGCTGGCCGAGTCGCCGGCCTGCTCGAGCCGGAGGCGAACACCGGAGTCGTCTTTCGGCCGCCATTCGCCCTGCACTTCGCTCGGCAGCTTTGCCGCGGGACTGCAGGCGAAGGACGCGAGGATCGCGACGAGGACCAGTATCCGTTCTTGCACAGGCATCATGCTGACCTCCGGACCGCCGCAGGACCGTGTGCGGCTCATCGTCCGTCGAATTCTAATCCGGTAGTCGTTCGCGGCGGGTGAGACCGCGGGTGATCGAGGTCTGAATACTGGTGGTTTGTCCTCTTCCTCGGCCGCACGATCTTCTTCCGCGTCGGCTCGTTCCGGTCTTTCTTGTGCAGGAAGGGAAGGAACGAGCGGTCGCTCCCGCGGCAAATGGAGAGGCGAGCAGGCGGTCGGAGCCTAAGCGCCGGCCATCGGCGAATGGCGACTGTGGTGTCTTGCCATGGATGTTAACCATGGATAGCGAACGTCGCGAGACTTTTGCCGTGTACGCAATCCCTGGTTATCACTCATGTCCTGAGGTTTGCCAAGCGTGCTAACCAAGGTTAGCAATCGAGCTAAAATGACTGCGGCGAATGGTAACCATGGATAGCATTCACGACTAGCCGTTTAGCGTTGGCGATATCCATGGTTATTACAAATGGCAGGTTCTCTCAGTTTGAATGGTAACCATGGATTTTATTCACGCCTTCGGCACAGGCGATGGTTATAACCACGGTTACCACGCGTGGTAAAAAGTTGATCTCGAATAGAAACCTTGGTTATGAAGAGAGGCCGACCCTTTGCGGTCGACTTCAGAGCGTCAGTCTTCTGAGGTACGCAGGGGGAGACAGCCGCACGAATCCTGTCGTGGGCGAAGGGGCTCTGTGGTCGGTGAGGCGATCCGCACCCATGCGGGATAGTCCGGCCGGCCTGTCAGTTCAGGCAGCAGTTGGGCGGCGATCCGTCGCTTCTATGCGTAGCGTCATCGAACGTCAGCCGCGCACGATCAGTTTTGACGCAGAGCCGTGAGCAATTCATACAGTTGGCTCACGGAATCGTCGCACCCGTTGCACACGATGGCAGCCGGGCCTCTGTTTGGGCCAACACCCACCGCACGAGGGTGATAGAAGTAATAGTGTTTGGTTTCCTCATAGTTACGTCGTGGATTCATGACTTTCACTCGCAAATGAATCCGATTCGACATTGTCGGCTGGTTGGCTAACATGACGATCTTTTCAAGCGGCACACTGAATCCCTGCGCGCCGCCGCTCGGTTCAAACGTAACCAAATTCTTCGAAACGCTGATGACGCCGTCAACCATCGACACTGCGCTATAGCCGCAGCAGGCGAACAAGGCGTTGTAACGTCGTGAATCCACAGCGCGGTAGTTGTACTTAATCGGAAAGCGTGCATCTTCACCACTGGTGATACGAACTCTCAGTCTATCGACTTTCGAATCGGCAAGTTCCGTCGAGATATATGGTATTTGCAACGGCTGATCGGAAGACGGGATGCTCGACCCGTCCGGCTCCGTTGCTGCCGGAACATCAGGTGCCGACGCGTTGGCCGCCTGAGGCGTGTCAGGGACTGGAGTGGGCGAGGTGAAGGCCGGTGGCGCAGTTCCGGTATCAGTATTGATAGCGGAGTTTCCTTTGTCGGACGGCGACGGCTGGTCCGTAGCGACATCACGTGAGGCTCGCGACTTACGCGCTCTTTGAGCCGAGCCCGGTCCTGACGATCGGCGGCGAGCGACCGGTCGCTCGTATCCTTGGTTGCTCTGAGCCACGTCGGAACTACCGGAAGCATGGCATCCTCGCCACACCGCAAAACTCACAGTCAGCGTGACCGCAACGACAATACTCCAAGGAATCGCCCATCCGATGCCTCCTCCGATCGCTTCGGTAGCCTCGTCAAATTGGCGGGAGAACTCGCGGTAGCCGCGCCCAAGACCGGAAAAAAAACCCATAGATACTGAATGATAGCGCACTGGTTGACGATCTTTCCGTCCTATCTGCTGGAGCGCCGACGGCGCCGCGCCCGATCCTTCTTTCGGCGTTCGGCGCATTGTCGGAAAAGGAGTCGTAGCGATGGATGTCGAAGCTCGCCACGCTCGCCGGAATCCGGCAATCCCGCGATCGACGACAGCGTTTCCACGCGAAGAGTCCCCCCGAGGGCCGATGCCTTCTCCCGGACCATCTCGAGGGCGTCGATCTCGCCTGCGATTCCTCGAACACGCATCTTCAGTTCTGCGTGGAAATGATGCGCATTGCGTACGAGGAGGACTTTGGAACGCCCATCCCGCTGGCGGCGGCGGGCGAATGATTGTCGTCGGATTGAAGGATCTTCTACGTGACGTTAAACTCGTCGCGCGCCGCCGCCACCAGTGACCGACGCGCTAAGGTAACCTATGTGCCGGGTCTGATTTGTCCCCATGTTCGGCGCCGACTCCTGGCAGCCGACGAACCGATGCTTGCGAGCGGTCCACTCAACACGACCCTAGAACGCGTCGTACGGCCAGGAGCGCGGTTCGCTCACGACGGAACCGGCATCGGTGATCACCCTGACAGTGATGACAGAACGGCCTCTACTGCAGCCATCGGTACGAGGGGTGCCGCGCCGGCGAACTTGCAGTTCGAGCGATAACTCGCCGGCGACCGTCGCGGTCCCGGGCGGTATGCTCAAGTTGTCAATCGTCCGGCGGACGACACTCTGCGGTAAGGTCATATCGACGGTGACAGCTATCGCATCGAGCTGCGTTTCCGTTTCGCTCTTCGTCATCGCCACTTCGGCGAGCGACATCATCTCCGGGCCGTTGTACTCTGCCGAACAAGTTTCGAACGAGTGATCCACTTCCACCGTTTCGATTCGCACTGCATTCGTTCCGGTGTTGTTCAGAGAAATCGTAAAGACGTGGATATCGGCGGACGCGTTATTCGGCTCCGCGATGAAGATCGACGGCGCGGGAGATGGCTTGTGAAGCGTTTTCGTCGACTGTTCAGCGGTAACCGGCACTACGCCGCGGTCCGCTGCTGCCGTCGATCCTGTCGATCCGATCGGAATGACGACGAGAGAACCGGCTGATGGTTGGCGGGAATCTTCGGCGCGGTTAGGAGCTCGTTCGCCGCCTCGCCCGTCGGGAATGGGTGGGTAGGCATAGGACGGAAGCGGTCGGAAAGGCGGCGGCTGTGTAGCGGGACTTGTCGTTGTGTCGGTCGAGCCGGGATCAGGTGGCTTCCCTTGCACGGGCACAATCACTGTGGCCATTACGACGGAAGGCGTCGGCTGCGCTAGCGTCGAAGCAACCGCGATATCGGACGCCTGCTGGCGCGCCGGTCTGGACAGTCGGTCATTCGACCACGTCCAATCGATGCCGACGGTTTTTGCCAGACTGGCCGTAACCTTTTCTACTTTTTGCGGAGCGATGCACGCAAGGGTGCCAATAGACAATAACAATAGAAGCGAGAGGCTGAGGATGAGCAGAGCTCCGCGTCGCAGCTTCGAATGTTGCAGCGCGATTTGTTGCATGAGAAGCAATTATGGCAATATGGTCACGTATTACAACCCCCAAGATTGGCATCAAGGCAAATAACCGAGAGACGGTATGTTTATTTGGAGCGCCGTGTTTGTTTTGCTCGCCGTGGCGGCTGGCTCCGCATACACGCTGTACGTGGCACGCTATGATGCGAAAGAGATGTGGGGCTGGCTGCACAATGCTGCGGCAACTCTGGTTTCATTGCTGCTCGCACTCTCGAGCGGGTTTGCTGTCTATGAGCTCCAGCGCCAGCATCAGTCAGCCGATGAACGTCAGCAGGCACAAAAGCTGGCCTTGAGCGAATTGAAGCGCATTTCAGGGATCCTCGCATCCGGCGAGCGAGTCAACGTCCAATGCGGCGCCATCAAAGCGGGCATTCTCGTGCAGTATGTCCAGCCTCTCGGTATTGAACGTGCGGCAATCGCAGAATCCACGTACCCCGATACTGCGGCGAACCTTGCGCAAATCGCGAATGAGGTCAGAACGTACAATATTCATATCGAACGGTTGTTTGACGCACTGGATCACGGATGTGCGGGTGCGAACGCGGCACGACTCGATGCGGCGATCCGCAGCCTGGTGCAGTCCGAGCAGGTGATGCGCCAAAACATCCAGTCAGAACTCCTCGAGCTTGAATCGCCGTGATCCAGCTGTCCCACTCCTAAAGCCGCTTCGAGGCGCGGGCGGTGATCGACGCACTCGAGTCGCTCGCCGAGGAAATGGCCTCGGCCATGAGGAAGGACGTCTGGAGGTAATCCGCACCGCTCATCACTTGAACTGCAGGAAGCCGTCGTCCACGGGAACCGTCACGCCGTTGATCGCCTCGGCGGCGCTGGTGAAGAGGAAGGCCACCACGCTGGCGACTTTTTCCGGCTCGATGAGCTGGCCGTGCATGTGCAGCTTGCGGCGTTGTAGTTGAAGCTGCCCATCGCCGCCATGGAACCGTAGATGGATGCGGTGTTGACGAACGTGCCCTTCGCACCGAGAGCGACCATTTTCTTCGCGGCGTAATACATGCCGTAGTAGACGCTGTGCTGGTCCACGTCGATGACTTTGTGATAGCTGGCCGGGTCAATTCCAGGAACGGCTTCGCCAGCCTGATGCCGGCATTGTTGAAGATGCCGTTGAGGGTTCCCAGCGTTTCCACGGCGAAGTCGACGAGCGCGGCCACCTGCTCTGCACTGGAGACGTCGACCTCGAAGGCGTGGGCGCGAACGCCGGAGGCCGCGACCTCTGCAACCATTCTGCCTCGCGATGGCGGCCACGGTGCGAACGGTGCGCGACGTCGCACTCGAATTCGGGCCCGACGGCGACGCGCGCGTGACGTTGAGGCGACGGAAGGGGAGATCGTGTTTTCTTTCCGGCCTGTATTTTTTCTCGTTTCCCACGGACTCCATCCTCGAATGCCGGTCAGATCGACCGGTCAAAAGGAGAAAAAGGGAAATGAAGAAGCTTCTCATCGTCGTCGCAGTCACGCTCGCGTTCGCATCCGTCGCCTCCGCCGCCACGAGCAGCGGCACCCTCACTGTCACCGGCACCGTCGAGAGCTCGATCAGTCTGACGGTGGAATCGGCCGGCGGCACCACCAGCGGCACCGGCACCGCCGCCGCGACCTCGGATCTCGGCAACATCAGCAAGTACGGCTCGGCCCCGACCGGCTTCACGCTGGCGCGCGGCGCCTCGAACTGGACGATCTCGTCCACGGTCGGCGTCCAGGTCGACAAGGCCAATCTCACCAGCACCGACTACACGCTGACCGCGCAGCTCGGCAGCGCGCCCGCCAGCGGCATCGTCTGGAAGCTGAACGGCTCGACGCTGAGCGACAGCGCGGCCACGACGCTGACGAGCACCGGCACGTATGGCTCGACCGGCTCGTACTCGTGGGACATCGTCGTCGCCGACTCCGCTGCCGCGGCCGCGATCGACAACGCGATCAACTTCACCGCCACCTCGAACTGAGGTCCTCACCTTGAAAACCCTTCTCATCCTCACCCTCAGCGCGGCCCTCGCGGGTCCTGCCTTCGGAGGTCGTCGCCGCGTGGTGGCGGCCTCCCCCTCCGCACACGATGCGATCACGATCGCGTTCGTGGGAGTGACGGGCATCGGCAGCGACGCGATGGTCGACGCCGGCGCCGTCTCGCAGGCGCGCTCGAAGCGGATCCGCAGGACCTTCGGCATCCGCCTCGATGCGCCGGCCTCGGCGGAGGGGGCGACGGCGACGCTGCACGCCTATCTCGAGTCGTACGACGGACGCTGCACGATCCGCGTCGACGGAGTCCTGCTCGGTACCGTGCCGCTGCTCATCGACGCGCACATGCCCATCGGCACCGTCACCCGGCACACGATCGAGATCGAAGTGCCGGAGTCCGTTCCCGAGGGGGCGTTTGCGAGCTCGGTGAGGTGGGATGTGGGGACGAATTGAGGGGGAACAACATGAAACGACTCGCACTCATCACAATCATGCTCGCCGCCACCACCGCCCTGGCCGGCGACGGTGCAATCTCGCTCTCGCCCGCGGTGATCACGCTGCGCGGAGAGGCGGGGCAGAGCACGACGCAGACCTTCCTGCTGCGCAACGGCACCTCCCGGAAGCTCGCGTTCGAGGTCGAGGCGCAGGATGTGGTCGTCCGCAAGGGGATCCGGGTCCATGTTCCCGCGGGACGGATCGGGGGCGGGATCGCGGCAACCGCGATCTTCTCGGAGAAACACGTTCGCGTCGCGGCAGGCGAAACCGCCAAAGTCACGGCGACGTTCACGATTCCGCCGAATGCGTCCTCGCGCGCGGTCATCGCGCTGTTTCGCGGAACCGACAAACTGAAGAACGGATCCCTTACCTCGACCGCATCGCTCGGATCGCTGCTCACCTTCGCGCTCTCCGACTCCGCGGTGATGACCACCGATCCGATGCGCGTGCAGGCGCAGACCGCCACATCGAACCTTTCCGTCGCGCAGACGTGCGTCAATTCCGGCAGCGAGCCGCTCGTCGCCAAAGGCATGCTCGCCATCATCGGCGCGGACGGCCGCATCGCCGGACGGACCGCATTGAAACCGCAGCGCCTCCTCCCCGGCGAGCGCGCACAACTCGCCGCCGCGTACGGCGCCGAACTGCAGCCCGGCCGCTATCGCGTGCTCCTCACCTGGGATTACGAAGGCCGCGCGCTCACGCAGTCCACGGAGATCGCCATCCCATGAAACGCCTTGCCGCCGCTCTTGCCTGCTGTATCGCACTCAACGCGGCGGCGCAGACCACCAGCCGCGTGATCAACGTCCGCGTGCACGATTCGTTCGTGATGCAGATCCTCGGCGCCACCTCGGCATTCGCGGTCGATCCCTCGATCGCCGAGGCCACCGCCGTCAGCGGCTCCGTCTCGATCTTCGGACGCAGCGCCGGACGCACCCAGGTCGTCGTCGTCAGCATGACCGGCCAGACGACCTTCGACGTGATCGTCGCGGAGCGCCGGGACCTCGCTCAGTCCACCCTGACCACCCGCGCCGGCGGCACCGACGGCCGCGTCCAGACGCGTTACGTGAGCGCCCGCCGCGAGCTCCACAACACCGTCGACATCGTGACCGTATCGGCGAAGAAAAGGACCGAGCTTCACGTCGAGAACGTGAACTACGGCGAAAAGACCGGCTCGCGCGCCACCGCCACGCTGCCCTCGGTCTCGTATCGCGTCTTCACCGCCAGACGCGAGCTGACCTTTCTCGACCGCCTCGTCGATCACTCCGCGCTCACGCTCACTTCGACCACCGTGCGCGGCGTGCACTATCTCGACGACCACTTGCGCGTGCACGCCGGCTACACGGCCTACACCGCTTATCAGTCGTTCCTGCTTCCCACCGAGCGCCAGATCGTGCTCGGCGTCGCGTGGTCGGCGCCGCTGTCGGCGCACACGCGCATCACCCCGGGCATCTTTGTCTATCCCGGCGGCAACGGCCGCGTCGCCTCGCTGCTCCTCGATTACGCACCCGATGAGCAGACCACCGGACGCGCGGAGGCTGGTCTGAGCAACGGCAGGTTCGGCGCCGCCGCCGAGCTCTCGCTCGAACGGAAGACGCAGCGTTTCCACCTCGACGCGCGCTATCGCCCGAACGGCTTCGCCGTCGTCGCGCCCGGCCAGCCGCGCGGCTTGTTCGCCGACGGCTCGTGGTCCATGACCGCGGGTCGCGCGAACTACGACGCGGCCGTCTCCGTGAGCGACTTCGACCTCCCCGGCTTCGATCAGCGCACGATCAGCGCCGCGACGAACGCGCGCGTGCGGGTCACCGACTCCATCTCGCTCCTCGGCGGCGTGAGCTACGGCGCGTTCGACACCTCGCGCAGTCTCACCGTCCCGGCGGGCATTCAGTACGAGTCGCCGCATTTCGGCATGAGCGCGCTGTACCGCTGGTCCGAAAACTCCGCGACGAACCGCGGCGGCGGCGGATTCCGCATCGCCGCCCGTGCCTCGGCAGGGCGCGTCTTCGCGACGGCGTACGTCGACCATCAAAAGCAGGCGCCGACGCTCTCGCTGATTTTCCGCGAACAGCCGGATCTCGCGCTCGCGCTCGCGCAGCTCGGGATCACCGCCACCACCCCCGCCGACATCGCGCGCGCACTGCGGGAGAACAGCGCGCTGATCGAGCTCGGCTACATCAGCGGCGTCACCGTCGACCTCGCGCCGTCGCGCACGCAGGCCGGCTTCGAAGTCGCGTGGCTCGGCGCGGGCGCGTCGCGGCCGCAGCTTCGGGCGCGCGTGCTCTTCAACCGCACCGAGACCGTGGCGACGCAGACCGACACCATCATCGCGACGCTCACCGGTTCGCGGCGCATCACCGACTCGACCGATATCTTCGCCGCCTGGAACTACTGGCTCACGCGGCGCCGCGGGCAGGAAGCCATCGTGCAGCCGATCGTCGAAGTCGGCGTGCGGCACCGTTTCGATCGCCTTCCGTCCCTCGGCGCACACGGCTCGATCGCCGGCAGCGTCTTCGTCGACGAAGATCTCGACGGCACGCCCGACGGAGCCGGCATCGCCGATGCCATCATCGAGGTCGACGGCACGCAGCGCGCGACGAGCGTCGCGAACGGCTCGTTCGCGGTTCGCGGTCTCGCCGGCGGCTCGCATCGCGTGATCGCACGCGTGCCGCAGCTGCCGGATGCGTACTTCACGACGCCGTCGCGTGTCGAAGCGAGCAATGGTGACGTCGTGCGCTTCGGCGTGGCGATGACGCCCGCGCGCGTGTTCGGCCGCGTCACGAGTGACGCCGGCGACGGTGTCGGCGCGGTCACCGTGGCGCTGACGCGCGGGACCGCGCGCTACGCCGCGACGAGCGGCAGCGACGGCTCGTTCGCCATTGCCGCGCCGCCGGGAGAATGGGAGCTCGCAGTCGACGCGTCGTCGCTTCCTCCCAACTTCAGCACCGAAGTGGGAAAACACGTGAGCCTCGTGCGCGCGACTCCGCTCAGCGCCGATCTCGGGGTGCGCGCGAATCGCAGCATCACCGGACGCGCGCCTGCCGGCGTCACCTCGGTCACCATCGATTCCCTCGGCAAGTCGTACCCAGTCGCCGCCGATGGCCGTTTCTCCCTTCGCTCCCTTCCCCCCGGCGAGGTCACGCTCCGCGCACGCGCCGGACGCCGTGACCTTTCGCTGCGCGTCTCCCTGCCCCGCGAGCCGGCCGTCATCGAGGGTGTAGTTCTCCACTGACAAGGCCGTCCTGATTCCGGACACCTGTCCGCTCCCCAGGCACTCATAGATGGCCATTGACGCCATAACTCATTGACAACACGAGCGTTGCCTGAAAATGCACATGGCGGTCAATTTGAAGTGTGAGGAGGGCAGAGGAGAAGTAGCGATGGCGAGAATTCTGTTTGTGGACGATGACCCGCTGGTGGCCGGCGCCGTCATGGCGGTGTTCGAAGCATACGAGCTCGACGCCGCGCTGGCGCCCGATCGCGACACCGCGGAGACGATGCTCGCCGGTGAATTCTTTCCCGTAATCCTGGCCGACCTCCGGCTGCAGAACGACGAAGAAGGATTCCGGCTGCTCGACTCCATTCGCCGCCTCAGCCCCCGCTCGCGCGTCGCGAGCATGACCGGCCACGCCACGCCCGGCATCGAGGCGCGGCTGCGCGAGCTCGGCGCGCGTCTGGTGCTGCACAAGCCGGTCGGCAGCGACGAGCTGATCGCGGTGATGCGCGAGATGCTCGCCGAGGTCGAGCGCGCGGACGAGGCGAGCGACGATGTCGAGCAGGTCTACATGAACACGCTCGCGACGCTGCGCGCGATCTCGCGCGGACGCTATCGCTTTCCCGCCGAGGATGCCGAGGAGCTGATTCAGGAAGCGTGGTGCCTCTTCCTCGAGAAACGGCAGTCGATTCGAACGCCGAAGACATGGCTGTCCGGAACGATCGCGAACCTCTGCCGCCAGGAAATCGACCGGCGCACCCGCGACCGCAGGCGCACCGAGACGATGGTGGAACCGTCGGTCGAAGGAATCCGCGACGGGGACATCGCCATTCGTCAGGCTCTCGCGAAACTCGACGCACGCTCGCGCATGCTCTGCGAAATGATCGGCATCGAACAACGCAGCTACGACGAAGTCAGCGCATCCGCGGGCCTCCCGATCGGCTCCATCGGCCCGCTGTACATGCGCGCGAAGAACAAGCTGCGCGCGGCGATCTAACGCTTCGCCGTTCAGGAGTCCTTACGCTCGCGCGCCTCGCCGCGCAGCGGAAGGCGAGTCCTACGCGCGATTCCAGAAGCGGTGCTGCGCGACCGCGTTGATGAATCGCTGAATCAGTGCCGCGGTTGCCGGCCCGCTCGATGCGAGGACTCCTTCCTTCGGTGCGTTCTCGACGCCGGCGGGGAGGAGGTTCACGCCTTCGCCCGTGGCCGCGATCACTTTGCAATGGCGCCAGGCTTCGGCGATGAATTCGATGGCGTCGCGCTCGCCGGCGAGCGCAGCGACGCTCCCTTCGCCGCCGGGGACATAGACGGCGTCGAACAATACCGAGGACGCGGTGAGGAGGCTGAAGTCGATCAGCAGCTCGTCGCCGTCAGCGCCCTGCAGCGTGCCGAGGCGCGGGGCGACGATCTTCGCGGCCGCGCCGGCCAGCTCGAGCGCGTCCTTCATCTGTTTCAGCGACGGCATGTCGACGCCATCGGCGGCGAGGATGGCGATCTTCCGCGTGGCGATCGTGTCTTTGACCGTCTTCTCCATCGAAAGAGCGGGCGAGGGAGGCGGCGGCGTTCCGATGCGCCGCGGCTGAAACGCCGCGGGGTCGCCGTCGGCGGGGATGCTGTGATTGATCGGGAGGTCGAGGCGCGGGATCTCGCGGAAGCCCAGCCCTTCGGCGACGCGCGCAGCGAGCGTTTCATCGACGAGGTTCAACATCGCCACCATCCGCTGGCGGATCGGGAGACGCTCCACTTTGCCGAGCTCGAAGCGGAGCGCTTCGACCATATGGTCCTGCTCCGGGGCGGACTGGCTACGAAAGAAGAGCGAGGCCTGAGTGAAGTGGTCGAAGAACTTTTCGGAGCGCGCGCGGATCTTCGTTCCCTCGAGGCGCTCCGCGAATGAGGTGAAGCCGCCCTGCATCGCGGTCGCCTGCATCGGACAGCCGCCGCCGATCGTGTTCGGCTCGTACGAGACCTTGCCGCGATTGATGGTCTGGCGCATGTGGCCGTCGCGCTGGTTGTTGTGCACCGGCGCGATGGGGCGGTTGATCGGGATCTCGTGAAAGTTCGGGCCGCCGAGGCGCTTGAGCTGCGTGTCGGTGTACGAGAAGAGCCGCCCCTGCAGCAGCGGATCGTTCGTGAAGTCGATGCCGGGGACGATGTGCCCGGGATGGAACGCGACCTGTTCGGTCTCGGCGAAGAAGTTGTCGGGATTGCGATTCAGCGTCAGGCGTCCGATCCGTTCGACGGGCACCAGCTCCTCGGGGATGAGCTTCGTCGGATCGAGCAGGTCGAAGTCGAAGTCGTGCTCGCGCTCTTCGTCGACGATCTGGACGCCGAGCTCCCACTCCGGATAGTTGCCCTGTTCGATGGCTTCCCAGAGATCGCGCCGCAGGAAGTCGGGATCCTTTCCGGAGATTTTCTGCGCTTCGTCCCACACCACCGCGTGCGTGCCGAGGAGCGGCTTCCAGTGGAACTTCACGAAACGGGAGACGCCGGCTGCGTCGATGAAGCGGAAGGTGTGGACGCCGAAGCCTTCCATCATGCGGAAGCTGCGCGGGATGGCGCGGTCGGACATCACCCACATGATCATGTGCATCGATTCGGGCATCAGCGAGATGAAGTCCCAGAAGGTATCGTGCGCGGACGCGGCCTGCGGCATCTCGTGGTCGGGCTCGGGCTTCACCGCGTGGACGAGGTCGGGAAACTTGAGCGCGTCCTGGATGAAGAAGACGGGGATGTTGTTGCCGACGAGGTCGAAGATTCCTTCCTCGGTATAGAACTTGACCGCGAAGCCGCGGACGTCGCGCGCGAGGTCGCTCGAGCCGCGCGAGCCGACGACCGTCGAGAAACGGACGAAGACCGGGGTGCGCACGCCCGGGTCCTGAAGGAACCCGGCCTTCGTGTAGCGGGAGAGGTTTTCGTAAGGCTGGAAGTAGCCGTGCGCGGCGCTGCCGCGCGCGTGCACGATGCGCTCGGGGATGCGCTCGTGATCGAAGTGCGTGATCTTTTCGCGAAAGTGAAAGTCTTCGAGGAGCGACGGCCCGCGCTCGCCGGCTTTGAGCGTGTTCTGGTTGTCGTTGACGCGCGTGCCCTGGTTCGTCGTCAGGACTTTGCCCGCGCCGTCTTCGATGTTCACGGCGAGGTCGGCTGCTTTCGGGTTCCCCGGCCTCGCCGGTGCCGCGTCCGGCCGGGTGCTGCGTTTCTTCGCTGTTCCGCTGCGCTTCTTGCGTGATGCCATCGGTGCGTTTTCTCCTCGGGAATGAAATGGGCCGCACCGGGCCTGCTGCAATCAGTACACCGCTTCGCGGTTATCGCGCGCGGGCCGTGCCGCCGCGAAGCAGCCTGAGGATGAAAAGCAGCACGACCGCGCCGATGAACGCGACGAAGATCGTGCCGGGTAATCCGCCGAATGGGGATGAGACGCCGAGCTTCGCGAACAGCCAGCCGCCGACGAAGGCGCCGACGATGCCGATGATGATGTCGCCGATGATGCCGTAGCCGGTGCCGCCCATGACCATGGACGCGAGTACGCCCGCCACGAGTCCTACGATGATCCAGATCAGAATGCTCATGTGATCCTCCGATGGCGCGATGCCAGACTCAACCAAGCAACGGCCGTGCCCCGGTCGCGGACTCTTCCCGGTTTGTGACCGTTCGGCCGACGAACCTGTGCAAGAGTGCTCGCGCATGCGCTCGCTCGCTGTCCTGGCACTTTGCTCGCTCGCGCTCGCCGCGAATGCCGCGGGCAGGCTCGTGGAAAACGTGACGACGGCCGCGGACCAGCAGCAGTCGTACACGCTCTTTCTTCCGAGCTCGTATGACGCGGCGAAAAAGTATCCGGTGCTGCTGATCATGGATCCGCGCGGGCGAGGAACGACGGCGGCGGAGATTTTCGCGGGCGGGGCGGAGGAGTATGGGTGGATCCTCGTCAGCTCGAACAACACGCGCAGCGATGAGTCGAACGATCCGAACGAGCGGGCGCTCCGCGCGCTGTTTCCCGAGCTGGCGCGCTACGCGGTCGATCCGCGGCGCATGTACGTGGCGGGGTTTTCGGGGACGGCGATGGTGGCGTGGGCGCTCGCGATCAACAACGGCCGGCTGGCGGGAGTGATCAGCGCGGGCGGGCGGCTGGTCGACGAGGTGTCGCCGCGGAAGTTCACTTTTGCGAGTTACGGGTTCGCGGGGGAGAGCGATTTCAACAATCGCGACATGCGCGCGATCGACGCGCTGCTGGAGCGCGAGGGGAAAACGCATCGCTTCCGGCAGTTCGACGGCGGACATCGCTGGATGCCGCCGGAGCTGGCGACCGAGGCGATCGCCTGGATGGAGCTGATCGCGATGAAGGAACAGCGGCGATCGCGCGATGAGGCGCTGATCGCGAAGCTGTACGAGCGGGACCTCGCGGCGGCGAAAACGCTGCGGCAGTTCCGCGCGGTGGCCGAGACGTTCGACGGACTGCGCGATGTCGCCGAGGTGCGCGCGACGGTGGCGCGGCTCGAGCGCGATCCGGCGGTGCAGCGCGAGCTGAAGGAAGAAGAGAAGTGGGACGCGTTCGAAGTGCTGACGATGAAGGAGACGCTCGACCGCACGCCGGCGATCTTCGGCGCCATCCGTGCCGAGGCGTCGGTGAATGTGGTGGGGCGCCTGATGCGCGAGTATCGCGTCGCCGATCTGCGCAGGCGCGCGGCGCGTGCCGGGTTCGAGGGCGCGGCGGCGCGGCGGCTGCTCGAGGCGGTGCATTCGCAGATGTCGTTCTACCTGATGCGCCAGCTCTTCGAGCGCCGGGAGTACCGCCTCGCCGCGGCGGCGCTCACCATCGCGACCGAGATCTATCCCGATCGCGCCAACACCTGGTACAACCTCGCCGCCGCCCACGCCCGCAGCGGCGATCGCCGTCCCGCGCTCGAGGCGCTGGCGAAGGCGATCGGGCTGGGGTACGCGGATGGCGCGCATCTTCTTGCCGATGAGGATTTTGCGTCGCTGCGGGAGGACGCGCGGTTCCGGGAACTGGCCGGGTCGTTGCGTTAGGTCGCGCGGTCGCGCGGTCACGCGGTGCCCTCATCCGCCCTTCGGGCACCTTCTCCCCGCGGGCGGGGAGAAGGGCGGACGGAGAGAGGGTGAGATTTTGCCGCGCGACTGCGTGACTGCGTGACCGGGGGTTTGGCGTTGGCGCGGCCCTCGCAGTTATTTGTCGCGATGCTCGCGCTCGTTCTCGCCTCCATTCTCAGTTCCTCCGTCGAAGGTCTGCCGCCGGAAGCGCCGCGGTCGGGGACCGTGGTGACAATCGATCTCTCGACGAATCAGGCCTATCTGTTCCGCGACGGGGCGCTGGTGCGGAAGTCGCGCGCGGCGACCGGCTCGGAGAAGATCCTTCGGCAGGGACGCCGCGTCTGGTGGTTCCGCACGCCTCGCGGACGCCACACCGTCGTTGGCAAGATCAAGGATCCGGTGTGGAACAAGCCGGATTGGGCGTTCGTGGAGGAGGGGAAGAAGGTTCCGCCGACCGATTCTCCGCTGCGCATCGAGAAGGGGAAGCTCGGCAAGTACGCACTCGACCTCGGCGAGCGGGTCATGATCCACGGCACGAACGAGCCGGCCTCGATCGGCCGCAAAGTGACCCACGGCTGCATCCGCCTGCCGCACGACATGTTGTCGATGCTGTGGAAGGAAGTCGGCGTCGGGACTGAGGTGTACATCTTCGAGAGCCGCGTTTCCGATGAGATCGCGAAGTCTCGCGGGTTGAACGACCTGGAGATGACGCAGTAACGGTCACGCAGTCACGCGGTCACGCGGTAGGTTCTGCTGCGTGACCGCGCGACCGCGTGACTGCGAAACCGCCTCATTTCCCCTTCATCTTCGCCCGCTCCCGATCCTCCCGGTCGCGCATTAGCGTGGAGACGATGAGATAGATCCCCGCGATGGCGGCGATGAGGTAGCCGAGGGCGGGGAGGCCGGGCATTCCGAGCAGGACGAAGCGCGTGGGGATGCGCATCATCATCGACGACGAGATGAGCAGCGCGGCGATCACGATCCCGACGGTGATGCGGTTCGCGACCTTGTGAATCCCGCTGAGGAACTCCTCGGCCTGGCTGAGCTTGAGGCTGAAGCTGAGGCGGCCGGCGGCGGTGAGGTCGACGATCTCGCGGGCGCGGTGCGGGAGGTCGAGCGCGAACTGGTTGAGGTCGAGCAGCGCGGCGTAGAAGTTTCGCGGATTGAACTTCTGCCGCAGCTTCAGCGTCATCAGCTGCTCCGCGTAATCGCGGATCACGCGGTGCGGGTCGTAGTCGGGGCTGAGCGTTCTCGTGATGCCGTCGAGGTGCAGCAGCGTCTTCGCCAGCATCGCCAGCTCCGGCGGCGCGACGAGGTCGTTGCTGTTGGCGATGGAGATGACGTTGAAGAGGAGGCGTCCGGTGTTGACGTCGCTGGCGTCGGCATCCTGCACCGCGGCGACCACCATCGAGATGTCCCGCGTGAACTTGATCGGGTCGAATCCTTCGCGGATCACCGACATCCGCGCGCACGCGTCCGCGACCTCGGCGCCGCGATTGGACGAGATCGCGAGCAGCAGCTTGATCACCTCGTCCTGCAGCTCCGTGCTGATGCGCGCGACCATGCCGAAGTCGAGCAGCACCAGCTCCGGCTCGCCCTCGGCTTCGCGCACGAACACGTTGCCGGGATGCGGGTCGCTGTGCCAGATGCCGTCGACGCAGATCTGCCTGAGGTACGCGCGCGTGATGACGTCGGCGAGGCTGGCGTAGTTGTTCTCGATCAGCGCGAGCGGCGTGAGCTTCGAGACTTTTTTCCCCTTCACCAGCTCCGTCGTCAGCACCTTCTGCGACGTGAAGTCGTGGATGACGGTGGGAATGTAGATCTGCGGGAAGTCTTCGAGGTTCTTCCGCAGGGTCTCGGTGTTGCGCGCTTCCTGGAGGTAATTCAGCTCGCTGTACATGGCGAGCTTGGCCTGCTCGATGGAGGCGACGAGGTTCATCTTCCGCCCGAGGTCGGAGTGGCGCTCGAGCTCCTGGGCGATGTCGGTGAAGACTTCGAGATCCTTGCGCACCTGCTCGTCGACGTTGGGCCGCTGCACTTTGACGACGACCTCGCGTCCGTCGCGCAGCGTGGCGCGATGGACCTGGCCGAGGGAGGCGGCGGCGATGGGAGTGGCATCGAAGGAGTCGAACGCTTTCGAGATGCGGACGCCGAGTTGTTCTTCGACGATGCGCTCGACGTCGGCGAAGGAGAACGGCTCGAGATTGTCCTGCAGCGACTCGAGCGCGACGATGTACTCCTGCGGGACGATGTCGGGACGGGTGGAGAGGAGCTGGCCGAATTTGACGTAGGTCGGCCCCATGTTCTTCAGCGCGCTGGCGAATGCTTCCGCCCGCGTCTTCACGTCGGGCTCGATCTCCGTCTGCGTTTCGGTGGGAGCGAAAAGATCGTCGGTGGAGACGGTCAGGCGGAAGTCTTTGCGGCCGTAGCGGGTGAAGAGGACCAGGATGTCTTTGTAGGCGACGAGGTTGCGAGGCTTGAGCACGGGAGGCGGACTGTGCAAGCCGCCCGCCCACTCGGTTGCGCGGTCACGCGGTCACGCGGTGCGTCCGTCCGGGGGGCGGCCGCAAGGAAACCGGGGCTCTTCCGCCGCCGCCTCCCGGACGGCGGCACCGCGCGACCGCGTGACTGCGCAACCCGGTATGCTACGATTCGATAACTCTTCAGTACTTTTCCAGGAGCAAACACCGCATGGCCAATTACCGAACTCTCTTTACCTCGGAGTCTGTCACCGAGGGACATCCTGACAAGATCGCGGACCAGATTTCGGACGCGATTCTCGACGCCGTCCTGGCCGAAGATCCGGTCGGACGCGTGGCGTGCGAAACGCTCGTCACCACGGGGCTGGCGATGATCTCCGGCGAGATCACGACCAAGACCTACGTCGACTTCCCCTCCATCGTCCGCAACACCATCCGCGAGATCGGATACACGCGCGCCAAGTACGGCTTCGACAGCGAGACCTGCGCGGTCATCTCCTCGATCGACCCGCAGTCGCCGGACATCGCGCAGGGCGTGGACACCGGCGGCGCCGGTGATCAGGGACTCATGTTCGGTTACGCCGTGCGCGAGACGCCCGAGCTCATGCCGCTGCCGATCACGCTCGCGCACAAGCTCGTGCGCCGCCTGACGGACGTCCGCAAGAGCGGCGACGTCGACTTCCTCCGCCCCGACGGCAAGTCGCAGGTCACGATCGAGTACGAAGGAAAGCGCCCCGTGCGCGCCAGCGCGATCGTCATCTCCACGCAGCATTCGCCGAATGTCAGCAACCGCGATCTGCGCGACGCCATCCTCGAGAAGGTGATCACGAAGGTCGTGCCGGGCGAGCTGATCGACGAGCGCACGGTCTTCCACATCAATCCCACCGGCCGCTTCGTCATCGGCGGACCGCAGGGCGACACCGGCCTCACCGGCCGCAAGATCATCGTCGATACGTACGGCGGACGCGGACGCCACGGCGGCGGCGCGTTCTCCGGAAAAGATCCCACGAAGGTCGACCGTTCGGCGTGCTACATGGCGCGCTACATCGCCAAGAACCTCGTCGCCTCCGGCATCGCCGACGAGGTCGAGGTGCAGCTCGCGTACGCCATCGGCGTCGCGGAGCCGGTGTCGGTCTACGTCGACACGTTCGGAACGGGCAAGGTCGAGCTGCCGAAGCTCGTCGAGCTGGTGCGCGAGCACTTCCAGATGACGCCGCGCGGCATCATGGAGTCGCTGCAGCTGCGCCGCCCGATCTTCAAGAAGACCGCGGCGTACGGCCACTTCGGCCGCAGCGAGCCGGAGTTCACGTGGGAGCGTACCGACAAAGCCGATGCGCTGCGCGCGGCGGCCGGTGTCGAAGCGGTTGCGGTGTAACGCCGATCACTGAAGTTTGCCCGCGGCAGACCGACATACGGTCTGCCGCTTTTTTTTTCTGATTCGGAGGGAAATTGATGAAGCGCTTTGTTCTCGGAGCTCTTTTTGTTCTCGTTGCTTCTGCCGCGTTCGGGCAGCCTTTCGGGGCGTGGCTGACCAATTCGGCGCCGTCCGACACTTACATCCAGCTTCCGGACGCCGCGGCGCTCAACTTCGCCGGCGGCTCGTTCACGTTCGAGGCGTGGGTCTCGATCACGCACTCCGCGCAGTCCGAATGCGACTCGATCGCCGGCAACACGTTCACCGCCGGCCAGTGGATCGGCCTGTGCGGCCAGAATCTCCGTTCCTACATGAGCGGGACCGGCTCGGCGTACACGATCGGCAAAGTCACCAGCAAGTGGACGCACATCGCCGTCACCTTCGACGCCGCGACGAAAACGCACAGCCACTACGTCGACGGTGAGCTCGCCGGCAGCCGCGTCGAGACGCTGGCCGCGACCGCGGGCACCGGCGGATGGCGGATCTTCCACGACGCCGCGTGGGCGTACACGCCGAACGGCGCGATCGATGAGGTGCGCTTCTGGAACGTGGCCCGGACGCAGGATCAGATCCGCGCGACGATCACGCAGTCGCTCGCCGCGCCGCAGACCGGCCTCGTGTCCGTGTATCCGCTCGACGGCAGCGCCAACGACGCGATCGGCGGCCGCCACGGTACGAAAGTCGGTCCGGGCGGTTATCTGAATGCGCCGATCGGTCCCACCGGCTGCACGACGTCGACCAGCCAGCTCTGCGTCGGTCCGGGCGGGCGCTTCGGCATCCGCGCGCTCTGGCAAACCGAGAGCGCCAGCGGCAACGGCACGGTGGCGTCGTTCACGACCTCGGACTCCGGCATCTTCTGGTTCTTCGCGGCGAGCAACTGGGAAGTGGTGGTGAAGGTGCTGAACGGCTGCGGCGTGAACAACAGATGGTGGGTGTTCACGTCGGGACTGACGAACCAGCACTATGAGCTCGAGGTGACGGATTACAAGAGCGCCATCACCAAACGCTACTTCAACTATCAGGGCGTGATCGCGCCGCAGACGCAGGACGTCGACGCGTTCGCGACCTGTCCGTAGTCTCTATTCGAAAAGCGGCATCGCCGCCTGCTCGGGCGACTCGAGGTCGGCGAGCAGGACGGCGATGCCGAGCTCACCTTTCCAGAGCGCGTGCGGGCGCTGCGCGGTTTCACGCGCGGCGCCTGCCGCATGAATCGCAAGCTGACGCGCGCGGCCGAGCCATTCGCGCTGTCCCGTGTGCCGATAGAAGTTCAGCAGCGCGTACGCGCGGCCGGCGGAGCCGCAGCAGAGATCGGCGATGCGCAGCGGCTCTTCCCACGCGTTCCACGCTGCCTGCTCCGCGAGCTCGAGCCACGAAGGATCGCGCAGCGCGTCCGCGGCCGTCGTCCAGAGGAACACGTGACCCGCGGCGCCGTTGCACCAGCCGGGCATCATGTCGTGCAGGCCGCCGCCGAGCTGGCGCGGCCAGTACGCGCCGCGGCCGCGCGGCACGCGAAGCGCGGCGAGCTCGTGGAGCCGCGCGATCAGCGTTTCAGGGACCGCGCTTCGCGTCGCGAGGCTCCAGCGCAGCATCGCGTAGAGATAGCCGCTCCAGCCGTGCGCGATGCCGAGGTACGTGTCGCGCGGCTGCTCGCGCAGAGGGGGACGCGCGTCGAGCTGCTGCCAGACGTCGCGCGCGATCGCGTCGCCGAGCTCGCGCAGGCCGTCGTCGATCTCGAATAGCAGCGCGGCGGCGAGCAGCGTGCCGCAGCGGCCGAGCGTGAGGTCGAGGTTGTCGCACGGCGCCTGCGACGCTTCGATGAACGACTGGATCGCGTTGCGCCGCGACACGCGATCGCCGCGCGCGTACGCGAGAAACGCGGCCGTCGCGTGCAGGCCGGCGGCGGTGTGATACGGCGAGATCGGCCCGATGAGCGCCTTCGGGAGATCGGTGCCGTCGTCGTACCAGCCGTCGTCGCTGCCGAGGTGCAGAGCGGCGCGGGAACGCCAGACGTCGGCGCGCGCGAGCAGTTTCGGATCGCTGCGAATCGTCGCGATGCGCAGCAGACCAAACGCCGCGCCGGCGGCGCCGTAGTTGATCGACGCTTTCGGCGCGATGTCGTACGCGAGCGCGGCGATTTCTTCATCCACGAACGCCCGCGGCAACTCTTCATCCGCGTCGGACTGCGCGGCGCGCAAGGCATTCGCGAGCGCGCGCATCGACGCGAATCGCTTCGCCGGATCCTTCTCCAGCGCGCGCACGAGCACGGCTTCGACTTCCGGCCACGGCGGAATGCCGCGCGCGGCGAACGTTACCGGCGGCTCGCACTCGGCCTGCCGCATCATCTCTTCGCGCTCCAGACGGAAGTCGAGGTAGTGCTTGCCGGTGATGAGCAGGTACAGCAGCGCGCCGACCGCGTACTGCTCGCCCGCGAACGACGACGCGAGTTGCTGGCCCTCGCGTACCGCCGCGAGGTACTCCGGCTCGAAAAACGTGTACATCCCGCCGCGCGGTGTGCGATGCGTCGAGTGTCCGTCGATGCGCGAGAGTCCGAAGTCGATGAGCCGGACCGTACGATCGCTGCCGACCATCACGTTGCGTGGATGGACGTCGGAGTGGACGACGTGCAGCTCATGCAGGGCGGCGTAGGCGTCAGCGATGGCAGTGCAGAGCGCGAGCATCGAGGCGCGGTCGTGTTTGCCGAGGGACGAGGCGACCGTAGCGTCGCTTCCTTCGCACCACTCGGTGACGATGTACGGATGCGCGTCGTGCGTGCCGCTGTCGAGCAGGCGCGGCGCACCGCGGCCGTCCAGCCAGTGCAGCACCTCGGCCTCGTTGTCGAACGACGCCGCGGTGCGCGCGATTTTCATCGCGCCCTCGACATCGCCGCGGCGCACGAGATGGATCTCGCTGTCTTCCATCAGATGCACGCAGCGCACGGCCTCCCATTCGCCGGCGCGCGCGCCGCTCGCGAGCAGCGGGCGGAGCTCCTGGTCTTCTTCCGAGCCGACGGGTACCAGGACGCGGTTGCGAATGAAGCCGTCGAGATGCGGCAGCAGCTCTTCGAGCCAGCGCCCCGGATCCTTCGACAGCTCGCGGCTGTTACGGATCACCGCGTCGACGATCGTCGTCGGCTGGCGGAAAATCTTCAGCAGCGCCGCGGTCTCGCCGTCGATGATCTGCGACGGCATGCGGCCGTGCAGGCGCGATACGGTGTAGTCGCCTTCGTCGGACTCGAATTTCGCGCGCACCTCGGCGGAGAGGTCGGTGACGGGCACGAGCACGACGTCGCTGCGCAAGACCAGCGGACCGGCGGCGCTCATGCGATCGAGCTCCAGAGCGACTCCGACGGCGTCCAGGTATCGACGTCGACGCCGCGACGCCGCAGGCGCTCGACGGCGAAGCGCCACGGCTCGACCGAGGCGTGCGTGGAGCGTTTCCCGAGTGCGAGCGAGGCGGCGAGCGTCTTCGCGATCCAGAGCCGCCAGCTCTCGCGATCGAGCCAGCTCAGCGCGCGCTCGGAGTCGGGCGGATCGACGCCCCACGACAGCAGGCCGTCGTCGTCGATGCCGGCCGTGAACGGAACGCCGTGCGCGGGACAGCCGCGCAGCGATTCGGCGAGCGCGCGCGAGGCGGTGCGGAGATCGTCGCGCGACTCGAAGTAGGCCACCAGTTTGTCGGGCCGCAGCAGTCCCGAGGCCTCAGAGCCGATCTTCATCTGCGCTCCCGGGATCTCCGCGAGCACGCGCACGAGCGCGGCGAACGCGTCGCGGATGCGATCGGGGAGCGGACTGACGTACAGCTTCCAGGTGACGCCGCCGCGCGAGCGCCGCGGCTCGCGCGACTGCCACGAGATCCACGGCGACGCCGCGTCGTGCGGCGTGCGCGACCAGTGGCGGTCGGCGTTCTCCGCGCCGATGTGGGCGAGCACGGCGTCGCGATCGGGAAAGCGCGCGGTCCACGCGCGCGAGAGGGGAATGCGGTTGTAGCAGTACAACGCGCTCGTGAGCTCGGCGACGTCGTTCGTCGCGAGCTCCTGCGCGTGCTGCACGGCCTCGCGCGAGAGCGTGCCGATGCGGCCATGGTCGACCGGCTCGGGCAGCGCCGAGGCGATGATGCGGAACGCGTCGGCGCCGAAGCAGAACGCGCCGCCGATCTCGATCTCGAGGATGCCGTCGAGCACGAGGTCGACGACGTCGTCGCGATACTCGCGATCGTCGAGCAGCGACGGCGCGATCCGCGAGGGGCGGGAAAGAGAGTGAAAGAGCTGTGCGGCCTGATGGCCGACGGATTTGATGCTCGCCGATCCGGCGGAGGTCGGGACGAGCAGACCATAGAAGTCGTCGTCGTTCTGCAGCTCGCGGAATGCGCTCTGCTGTTCCGGCGGCAACTCCTCGAGACGCCGCAGCTCGAAGCGCGGGCTGGAACGGAATCGCGAGGCGGTCCAGGTCTGCATCGTCCCTCGATGGTGTCTTACTTCTTCTTACTCAGCTCCGTACGAGTGCTCTTGAGGCGGTCGAGCTCTGCCTGCAGCTCCTTCTCGCGCGCTTCGATCGCGGCGAGCGTCCTCGGAGCGGCTGCTTTCTCGGCCTCTTCGAGCGCGGCCAGCTGCTGCTGCAACTGCTGCTTCATCTGCGCGATCGCTTCCGGCGTGATCCCGCGTCCGCGCCACGGATCGGTCCACGAACCGCCGCACGGAGTCTCCCACGTCCCGCCGCAGGGCGTCCACGGATTGTGAGTCTGGAAGCGGCAGGCCGGGCCGGCAGTCCCTCCGCAGAAGCTGAACGGACGATACGTACAGTCGGTGCAGAACTGCGGGCCGGGCGTGGTTCCGCAGATGCTGAACGGCTGATACGTGCAGTCGGTGCAACCCGTTCCCGGACCTGGAGTGGTCCCGCAGATGCTGAACTGCTGCATGGTGCAGTCCGTACATCCGCCGCCGGCCCGAGGCCCGGGTGTCGTCCCGCAGATGCTGAACTGCTGCATCGTACAGTCGGTACAGAACTGGGTCGGATTACACGCCCCGCCGGGACCGATCTCCAACGGCCCGAACTGCTCGGGGACGACCGTGACGCCGAGGTCTTTCACTTTCGGCATGGTGTCTCCTCCTTCATCTGGAGGAGTGACGGCGGTCCGGAAATCCCTACCTCAATTCGAAGAGCGTGACGTCGGGCCGCGAAGCGAGCGTTGCCGTGTAGCGGTCGAGCATGATCGCGAGCATTCGCTGCGCCGTCGCCGAGAGCGTCGTCTGCCGCTCCTCGCGCTTGATCGCGACGTTCGTCGGCGGCGCGACGTTCACGACCGCCACGTGCGTGATGCCGTCGCCGCGCAACCGCGCGCGCAGCGCCTCCGGCGTCTGCAGATCGAGATAGCGCGACATGCGCGCGCCGTCGAGGTTTCCGCCGCCGCGCGCGCGCCGCTCCAGCCAGAACGTCTCGCCGGCGCCGACGACGAGCGTGCGCGAGCCGGGCGGCAGCGTGGCATTCAGCCAGACGATCGCGTGGGACGCCGGGCGCGCTCCCGCGACGTACTGCTCGTCCGTCGTGGCGGCGGCGAGCAGGGAGAACGCGTTGCTGCGGCCGGTCATCCAGATGACGAGGAAGGTCTGGATGACGATGGCGAGGCCGATGAGGGCGGAGAAGAGGCGTTTTCGCAACGCGGGCGCGGCCGACATCGCGGCCACGGCAAAGTACGGAACGAGAATGCGCGCGGAAGGTGCGAGGAAGATCAGCGCGACGCCGCAGGCGAGGCTCGCGAGGGCGATGCGGCCGCTGGCGAAGACGGCGAGGGCGAGCAGCGACGCGCCGAGGGACTCGTCAATGAACGCGCCGTCGAAGATGTAGTCGGCCAGCGCGAGCTCGCGAAAGCCGGCGACGTGCGGCGCATCAGCGCTGAAGAACGGCATGACCGGATTGCCGGTCAGCACGAGATTGCGGACGAAGAACAGGAGTCCGATCAGCACCGGCCAGCGCGGCCTCTTTCGCGCGAGCAGCCACGCGATGAGCGCGAAGGGGAGGAACGTGTACTTCACCAGCAGCCCCGCCGCGGTGGCGGCGCTGGCCGTGTCGACGTCATCCGACTCGAGCGCGACGAAGAGCACCACGAAGAGACCGGCCAGCGGCCAGTCGACGAGCGACCACCCCGCCGTGATCGCCAGCGCCGGCGTCGTCGCGATCGCCGCGGTCACGAGCCACGACTGCGTGCGCCGCGCGATGACCGCGATCGTCGCGATCGCCGCGAGGAGATGCAGAAAGTGCGACGCGATCCCGCCGCGGACCTGCCCGAGGATCGCGAACAGCGGGAGATCCGCCGACTCGATGCCGAGCGGAAAGTACGAGTGCGAACTGAGCGGCAGCTCCACCGCCCGCCCCTCCAGCGTCCACTGCCACGGCACCGCGACGTGATACGCGAGCTCGTCGAGCGTGACCGGCGGCGCCTGCGCGGCGACGAAGCCGCACGCGAGGATCGCGGCGACGCCGAGGAAAAGGGATGAGGGATGAGGGATGAGGGATGAGGACTGATTCGAGTTTCGGCTCTCATGCCTCATACCCCATCCCTCATACCCCCGCCTCCCCAGCGCCAGCGCTCCAATCACCAACAACGCGCCCATCGTGATCGCGTTGATCCGCACGAGCCCCACGAGAAAACAAAGCGCGCCGAAGATCGGATAGCCGACGAGAAAATCCACGGGCCAGTCGATCGTGGAGTGGTGCGCGCCTTCGGCGCGCCCTGGGGCGGGGGCGCGCCAAAGGCGCGCACCACTCCCGACGGCGACGATGGCCAGCGCTTCGACGCAGGCGACGAGAAACGCGAGGCCGGTGCGGCGGACGAGCAGCTCGACGAGGACGAAGCGGTCGAGGAGGGTGAGGAGCGCGAAGAGCGCGACGAGGAAGGCGAGGACGGTGCGCGCCTTCGTCATCAGAAATCGATGCGGCTCGTGTCGAGCCGGAGATTTCGCAAGCGCGCGTGCGGCAGCGTGACGTCGAACACGAACGCGCCGCCGCCGGGCGGCTCCTGGATGTCGTACCAGCGCATCAGCGCCTTCGCGTCGAGCGCGCCGCGCGAGACCGGGATCGCCATCGGCGGATCGCCGAAGCGGAAGCGGACGTCGATCGACTGCGGGTCGAGCGCGAGCAGCGGCGCGACGAAGTCCTGCAGCGGCGCGTGCGCGATGCCCAGCAGCTCCGCGAGGTCGAATTCCTCTTCGCGGTCGCCGGTCAGCAGCTCGTCGAGCGGAGTGGCCATCAGATCGGCTCGAGAGCGGCGCGGAGTTTCAGCACGTCCTCGATGATCGCGCGCGCGGCGTCGGGACGGAGCTGCGTGGTGCGGTCGGAGAGCGCGGACGGCGGGTCGTTGTGCACTTCCATGAAAAACCCATCGGCGCCCGCGGCGGCGGCGGCGCGCGCGAGCGGACGCGCGAACTGCGGCGTGCCGCCGGTCTGCTTTCCTTCGCCGCCCGGCTTCTGCATCGAGTGCGTGATGTCGTACACCATCGGCGCGCCGAAGCCGCGCACGATCGGGAAGGCGCGCATGTCGACGACGAGGTTCTGATAGCCGTACGAGCTTCCGCGTTCGGTGATGAACACCTTGTCGTTCCCCGCCTCCGCGCCTTTGTCGAGGATGTTTTTTGTCTCCTCGGGTGAGAGGAACTGCCCCTTCTTCACGCCGACCGCTTTGCCCGTGCGCGCCGCCGCGGCGATGAGGTCCGTCTGCCGGCAGAGGAACGCGGGGATCTGCAGGATGTCGAGCACTTCCGCCGCGGGCTCCGCCTGCCAGGGCTCGTGAATGTCGGAGAGGAGCGGCAGTCCCGTCTCTTCCTTCACCGCCCGCAGATGCTCCATCCCTTTCTCGAGTCCCGGCCCGCGGAAGGACTCGATCGACGAGCGGTTGGCTTTGTCGAACGACGATTTGAAGACGAGGTTGATCTTCAGCTCGTCGCGCAGTTTCGCGAGCAGCCTCGCCATTTTCAGCAGATGTTCCAGCGACTCGATCACGCACGGTCCGGCGATGAAGAGCGGCGGGTGGTCGCCGCCGAAGGAGAGGCCGGGAGCGATCTCGATGCTGCGTGTCGTCATTGCGGCGCGATCTTACGACACGGACGTCACCCGCCGCCGCACTTCGAGCCACAGCTTCCGCGCCAGCTCCCGCCGATTCGGCGCGCTGACGCTGCCGCAGAACTGCACGGTCGCGTCGATGCGCGGCAATCCCAGCACGTGCAGGACCTGCGGGACGATCGGGATGTCGCCCCACCACGCGACGCCGGGCTGCTGATAGCGAAGCACCGCGTACTGCACCGGCTGCCCGAGGCGGATCGCGGATTCGAGCAGCGCAGGCTTGAACGGCAGCACGTCGCGGCCGTCGCTGCTCGTCGCCTCGGGGAACAGCACGACGCCGCCGCCGCGCCGCACGACGGATTCCACGTCGCCGACGACGCGCATGGCGTCGCGCTTCGAGCTGCGGTCGATGAAGATCGTGCCCGCCTTCGCCACGATCGCGCCGAGGATCGGCACGGGACGCAACTGCGACATCGCCACGAACACGACGTCGATGAACTGCACGAAGAGGAGCAGGTCGAGATAGCTGATGTGATTCGACACCAGCACGAAGCCGCCGCGCGGCGGCGTGCCCTCAACGGTCACGTGCAGCGCGAGACAGCGCGCGACGGCGCGCGCCCATGTGCGGATGATGCGGCTGCGCCAGCGGCTCACGAAAAGAAACGGCAGCAGCGCGCTCGTGACGGCGACAATGCCGGCGATGCGGAGGACGGCGCGCACGTGACGCATCGCACCATGATGAACGATCATGTGCGCATGCGATTCATCCGTACGTTCGTTCTCGCGTTTTTCTTTGCGGCGAGCTCGTTCGCTCAGCATTCCCATCCCGCCGATGCGCCTCCGCCGATCGAGCTGCAGGAGGGGCTGAGCAATCATCACTGGGCGGTCACGACGTCGAACGGCGACGCGCAGCGATTCTTCGATCAGGGCATGCGCTACACGTACGCCTTCAATCACGACATGGCGATCCGCTCGTTCCGCCGCGCGACGGAGCTCGATCCGGAGCTGGCGATGGGGTACTGGGGCGCGGCGCTCGCGCTCGGGCCGAACATCAATCTCGACGTCGATCCGGAGCGCGAGAAGCAGGCCTGGGACCTGGTGCAGACGGCGCTCGCGCATCTCTCCACGGCGTCGGCGAAGGAGCGCGGTCTCGTCGAGGCGCTGGCGAAACGCTATTCGAACGACCCGGCCGCCGACCTTCGCGCGCTCGCGGTCGAGTACAGCCGCGCGATGGGCGAGCTGTCGAAGCAGTATCCCGATGATCTCGACGTCGCGACGCTGTACGCGGAGAGCCTGATGGATCTGCGGCCGTGGAAGTTCTGGTCGCACGAGGGCGAGCCCGCCGAGGGGACCGGGGAGATCGTGCGATTGCTCGAAGGGGTTCTCGCGCGCAATCCGAATCACCTCGGCGCGAATCACTATTACATCCACGCCGTCGAGGCGTCGCGCCATCCCGAGCGCGCGGTCGAAAGCGCGCATCGATTGCACACGCTCGCGCCGGCGGCGGGTCATCTCGTCCACATGCCGGCGCACATTCTCCAGCGCACGGGCGACTACGCCGGCGCGGCGCTGGCGAACGAGAACGGCGCGCGCGCGGACCGCGAGTTCATGCGCGTGCATGGCGCGGGCGGCGTCTATCCGCTGATGTACTACAACCACAATCTGCAATTCGGCTCCGCGTCGCACGCGATGCGGGGGAGCTTCGCCGACGCGAAGCGGATGGCCGACGAGCTGGCGGACAACGCCGGACCGATCGCGAAGGAAATGGCGATGGTCGAAAGCCTCGTCAGCGCGCCCGTCCTCGTGTCGCTTCGCTTCGGCCGGTGGACCGAGGTGATTCGCACGCCGCCGCGCGACGGCGCGGGACCGCTCGCGAAAACGCTGCGGCACTTCGCGCGCGGCGTCGCGTTCGCCCGCCTCGGCAATGTCCTCGGCGCGCAGTCGGAGCAGCGAGACCTCGAGGCCGCGCGCGCGCAGGTCCCCGATGACAACGCCATGTTTCAGAACTCGCAGCGCCGCATCGCCGAAGTCGCCTCGCACGTACTCGCCGGCCGGATCGCCGAGGCGAATGGCGACCGCGCGGCGGCGATCGCGCAATATGAGACCGCGGTGACGCTCGAGGACGCGCTCAACTACAACGAGCCGGCGGACTGGTTCTATCCCGTCCGCGAGACCCTCGGCGCCGCGTTGCTGCGCGACGGACGCGCCGACGATGCCGCGAAGGTGTTCGAGGAAGACCTCCGCCGCAATCCGCACAATCCGCGCTCCCTCTGGGGCCTCGCGACCGCGCGCAAAGACGCGAAGCTCGCGGCGGACTACCGGAGGCGCTGGAAGGGCGCGCCGCTGACGCTCGCTGATTTCTGAATGTAGGATTGGCGCATGCAGAAGACTTCGATGCGTTTCCTCATCGCCGCGCTACTCTTCGCGAACCTGTCGAATGTGATGGCGGACGACTTTGCCGACATCCGCGCGGAGATCGCGAAGCGGCACGACGAATCGGTCAAACGGCTGCAGGACTGGATCGCGCTGCCGTCGATCGCGGCCGAGAACCTCAACTCCGCGGCCGGCGCGGAGTACATGGCGAAGCTCGCGCGCGACGCCGGATTCCAGCAGGCGACGGTGATCGAGACCGACGGCAAGCCGGGCGTGTTTGCGACGCTCGATGCCGGCGCCGCGAAGACGGTCGGGCTCTACTTCATGTACGACGTGAAGCAGTTCGATCCCGCGGAGTGGACGTCGCCGCCGCTGGAGTCGCGCATCGTCGACAAGCCGAATGTCGGGAAGGTCCTCGTCGGCCGCGGCGCGGTCAATCAGAAGGGTCCGGAGTCGGCGTTCCTCGCGGCGCTGCACGCGATTCGCGGCGCCGGCAAAAAGATGCCGGTGAATCTCGTGCTGGTCGCGGAAGGGGAGGAGGAGATCGGCTCGCCGCACATCGGGCAGCTCGTCCATCGTCCCGAAGTCGACGCGGCGCTCCGGAAAACGGTCGGCGTCTTCATGCCGGCGGCCTCGCAGGATCTCGACGGCGTCGTGACGGTGAGCCTCGGCGCGAAAGGCGTCGTGGAGCTGGAGCTCGTCTCGAGCGGCGAGAAGTGGGGACGCGGTCCGGCGAAGGACATTCACTCGTCGCTGAAAGCGATGGTGGACAGCCCGGCGTGGCATCTGGTCAAGGCGCTCGACACGCTCGTGTCGGCGGACGGCAACACGATCACGATCGACAACTATCCGAAGCCGCGTCCATTGAGCGCTGACGAAAAGGCGATGATCGCCGAGGCGGCGAAACGGCGCAGCGAAGAGCGGTCGAAGAAGTCGCTCGGCGTCCCGCACTGGATCGACGATCTGCCATGGCTGCAGGCGAACGAACGCCTCGAGTCGCAGCCGACGGTGAACATCGAGGGACTCGTCGGCGGCTACACAGGGCCGGGCGGGAAAACGATCCTTGCGCATCGCGCGGTCGCGAAGATCGACATGCGGCTCGTGCCGGACATGAAGTTCGCGGACGCGGTCGCCGCGCTGAAAGCGCATCTCGCGAAACGCGGCTTCGGCGACATCGAAGTGAACGTGACGGGCGGCTACGACCCGACGAGCACCGTCGCGAGCGCGCCGCTGATCCAGGCGCAGGTGTCGGTGCTGAAGCGTGCCGGAATCGATCCCGTGCTCTGGCCTCGCAACGCCGGTTCGTATCCCGGCTACGTCTTCACCGGCGCGCCTCTGAGCCTCGCCTCCGGCCACTTCGGCCTCGGCCACGGCAGCGGCGCGCACGCCCCCGACGAGTACTACGTCATCGAGTCCTCGAACCCGAAGGTTCACGGCTACGACGGCGCGGTGATGTCGTTCGTCGAGTATCTGTACGAGCTGGGGCGCTAGGACGCTGGGAAACCCCCGTGACGAGCTTGAACGAGAGCTGGACGCGTCAAAGGGTCTCTCCCGAGTTAATCGTTATTTCATCCCATCGAACCTGTTGTCGCCACGGAGGCATGATCGGAGAGAGATCACTGACCGAAAAGAGCAGGAACTTGTCGCGCATCTCAGAGTCGTCCGCTTTCTTGCGGATCCTACCGGTCAGCAGGCTCGCTTCGGCGCGCCGCGTCGTCGAGGCGCGGGATCGGTAGACCATGTCTGGCGCCCAGAAGGGTGTGGCTGCGTCGCTGCATGACAAAAAGAGACGCCCGGCCGCCCACCGGCGCGTTCGGTTTGATTCCGAGAGAAAACGACGAAGCCATTCTCGCGCCCAGCGCTCATGATTGAGCCGGTCGATCGCCGCGATTCCGATACGCTCGACCCATATCGAAGAATCCGGCATCGTGAGCCGCGTTCGCAAAGCTCGGTTCTCCGGCATCCATCCGGCGAGGAAACGCGCCTTGGCACGATAGACAGAGTCTTTGCTGCCGAGAAATTCTTCAACGACTCGTGTCAGACGCGAGAGCGCGGCAAGGCGCGCTCCCAACGCGATCCCGACTAATTCAGAATTCGAGCGGCAATCCACCACGAGTTCCCGCAAGATCGGCATCGCGACATCATCGTCGATATCCGGTTCATGGATCTCGCTAAGCGTCCAATCCAGACCGCCATGGACGACGATTCGCTCCCCGGGTGAAAACCTATCTCGCTGAAAGGGTGTCACCAGCGTCCATAACTCTCTGGCTCTTGGGTGGCGCGTTCGAAGCGCATGCCGGACAACGGGCAGCAGTAAGCCGAGTTGAGAGTGGCGGGCACGGGCGGGCGACGACAGCAGTGATTGAACCCACGAGTTGAATGTCGATTCGCTGATTGCAGCGACAATATCGTCCGGAAACTGTTCCGAATGACCACCTCCGGCCCGTTTCATTGACGTAGCGAGATACTCTTGGATTTGTATTGCAAGCCGCTGAATCCCCTGTCTTACCGCGATCTCATCAGAAACAGTCGGATCCGCGCCGTTGTGACGCGCTGTTCCCGGCGCAGAGTGGGCGCGAGCCAGCCACGCCGCGCTCCACATGCCGGGCTGTCGTTTGATGTGTAGAAAAGCATCATACTGCCAAGCCGCCTCCGCCAAAGAGTTGGCCACCTGAACCATTGGGCCGAAGTACTCGGCTGGAGTGGCGCTGGGGACGCGTGAGTGTTGCAACAGAAAATGAGCGGCGTTATCAAATTCACCATGTCGCGCGGGTCGCGATGAGTCACTGATCAAACGAAAGAGGTCATTCGCCGAAAGCTTTGCGCCGCCGAGTTGTGCCAGCAGAAAACGAGCTCTCTTGAGCCTCAGCGGATCGCGCTCCTGGCGAACAGCGGCGAACGTATGTTGTCGAAGAGTTTCATCGGAAGAAACGCCGAGCGTCTCGTAAAACTCCGTCCACTCCAGATCGAAAGGATGTTCGAGCAGAAGGCGGAGGCGCTGCGACGAAGAAGATCCCGCCAGAACACAAAGATAGCCCCGCCGAAGCGTATGCTTAAAATCACTGTCGCGTGCTGAAGTACTAAGCACGCTTTGCAGAAGGTTTCGCCGGTCTGTCGCGCTGAGGAGCGCTACGTGTCCCGTGATCGCCCACGCCCAGCTGTCCAGGTGCTGCGCGATCTGGCGAGGAATGTCGGCTATCAAAGCCTGCCAAATTTGAGCGCCTGTCCGGGCTGCCCATGCAGTGAGAGCCGGCTCGACCTGTTCGAGATCCAAGGCGTCTCTCGATACAGATCGAGAGTCAGAAAGACTCATCCCGCTAAATCGTCGCAACACAACATTCTCAAATTCTGATCGCCACGAGCGTGAGGGCGGAGCGGAGGCGGGATTCAATGCGAGATTGCCGGCGCGACAGGCCTCTTGCAACATCTGCTTCGAATCTCCGCTCTTCGTCAGTCTTTTCAGCTGGGAAGGAGTGAACCGCTTGGCGGGCCATTCCCTGCGAACGTTAGCAGGAAGCCCGAGCTCAGCCCAATCTTTGCGATCGGCGTAGCTGACAAGATCACGCAATAGCCGCGTGCGTATCGCCTCCGGCTTTGTCTCCCATGTGCGGATTTCGCCCTCATACCACGATCGATCGCCTTCCGAGACAATCCGCGCGAGCGCGAAGCGCACGCCACTGTCGACATGACTGTCAACGGTGCTGAGAACTGCGATTAGCGCGAGAGCGTCAATGGGGCGAACTAGAGACGGATGTCTGGCCGCAAGTGAAAGTCCGAGATAGCGGCGTTTCCGAGCGGATCTGTCGATGTTGCCAGCGAGCTTTAACTCGAGGTCATCAAGGGAGGAATCGGAGATAGCAAGCGCAATGTTCGCAGCTTCTTCTTGGTCATTTTCTTTGGCAAACCAGCGGCGATCGGTCGGCACCAGCCGAAACCATGTCCGCACTGCCGAGGCGACCGCTAATTCATGGCGATCGACCTCTGCTTCGATCATTGGTTCGGCGAGCAGCAGAACGCTGTCCGCGACATCCGGCGCGGACACGAGCCGAAGCATCGGCTCCGCCAGAATGGGCGAGAGATTTCTTAGTTCATAGAGGTCGCGCTGGGAAAAGTTTCTCGATGTGATCCACGCACTGAGCAAGCAATCCAGCGTCGCTGGGTGATAGGTGTTGTCTTCCGCCAACGCCGATACAGTGACGGCGGCGCGCAACCAGCGAACTTTTTCATCGTCCCCGGAGTTCGGCGCCAGAATATCCCGAAGTACGTCCCGGAGACTCGCCTCGTCCGTGGCGATGAGTCGCTGCCGGATGAAAAGACCCATTCCCAGTGCTAAGCTGCCGGGATGAGGCACTAAACCATCGGCTGTCCGTTGCACAACACCCGCCGATCTGAGTTCCTGAAGGGCGGTGTCCACGTCGCCCGTGACGGCGCCCACATGGGCACGCAAGCTCGAATGACTGAGGGTCTTTTCGCGCGACCATTCGACGGCGAGATTCTGCAGGAACTCGGTGAATCCTTCCGGGTCCCAGCCGGTGCTTTTCCACGAAACGACCTTCTCGGTGGCATCGAGGTAACACAGGACATCCGCTGTGATCCCGGCGAAATATCCCAATTTGTCGCGATAGCGGAGCAGGAGACCCATATATCGTGGATGACGCACCATTTCCGCGGCCGCTTCAGGCAAATGCGCAAACTGATTGCGATCCAGCGAATGGCGTTTAAGCGCCTCGTCGAATTCCTGATCGTCATATGCGGCGAGCTGTATCCGACATCCCGGCTCGTCGGGTAGCCATGCCGAACGCTCGTCGAAGTCCCCAGTGCGGCATGTCAGTAGAAGCGCACCTCGTCGTTCCTCGCGCGGCAGCTCCGGCTCGGGTCCTCCTGCGGACCTTCCGAGAACGTGATCGTGCATGCCGCGAGGAGGAACCGCCGACACGACCGCCTTCGGGAAAGCTGCCGGAACTTTGGTGTATTCGTTCGCTCCATCAAGGACGACTATGCACCAGGGATTTGCAACGTCCGTTCGTGATTTCTGCAGGGCGATAATGGTTTTCGCGTGATGTCCGAATCTGCCGAGAGCCCGCTCCGCTTCCTGCAGAATGAGCGCCTCGAGGTCTCCGTTTGCTGCTTGAACCTGCTCGGACGAGAACAAGAAGACCGGTACCGGCAATACTCTGAGATTCGCTGACAACCAGCGATAGACGAGCCAAGTCTTACCGTCATAGCGCTCTCCGGTGATGACCGCAATCTGGCACGTTGCGGATGTCGCACAGTAGTTCCACCATGCCGTCAGCTCTGCTTCGGCGGTTCTGGGAATAGCTTTCTCGGGATGATATTCAGTTCCGAATGTACTTGCCGCGGCACCGGTGATGAATCGAAGAAGTCTGTCGTTTTGAGATCGAACGAGGTTGCGCCATGTTGGCAATTCGCGAATCTCTTTCGAAAGACGTGTTGACCATCGATCAAATCCAGGTTGGTTTCGAATCGCGGTAAGTGCTCGTCGTATGGCCGCACGATTCGGCGTTGATCCTCGCTTTCTCCACGTTGAATCGCTGACGACACGGATCGTCAGATCGGCGTCTGTGGCTGCCAGAGCTGCGATCAATGGCGTATCGGGAAGGTCAGGATCGGACGTAGAGACGTCCAGAATCAATACGCCGATACCCTGATTCGATCCTGCGCTTTCAAGTGCAACTCTTGTTTGCGCCGCGACCTCGGATGTCGTGACCAATACCCAAAGTTGGAGGTCGCGATTCGTGACCGCGGCTTCTGTCAGCCCGCCTATGAGATCTCGAGCCCGAAGTTGGGTTCGATAACGCTTGGTTTCGAGCGCGAAAGGCATCGCAGCGAGAGCGTCGACGCCGCCCTGACTCCCCGCTTTGCATCGCCGAATGCGCTCTTGCGAGACGCCCGACAGCAACCGCGCGACCAACTCCTCGAAGCTGTTGTCGCCGCTTTCGCGCAGGTTCTGCAGTGCGATGATTACCGCAGATTGCTTCTTTCCTGATTCGCGCCTCTTCTTAGGCGCGCTCCCTAACACAGGTTTGTCCTAAACCTCCGTCACCTCGGCCGTCTGTGCCGCGGCGATCGTCGCTTTGTGCGCGCTCTTGTAGGTGCGCGCGGCGGCGATGAAGGAGCGGAACAGCGGGTGAGGCGCGGTGGGGCGCGACTTGTACTCGGGGTGGAACTGGCAGCCGACGAACCAGGGGTGTCCCTCGAGCTCGACGATCTCGACGAACTTGCCGGACGAGCCGGTGACGCGGAGGCCGCGCTCCTCGAGCTGCGGGACGTACTCCGGATTCACTTCGTAGCGATGGCGGTGGCGCTCCTCGACGAGGTCGACGCCGTACGCGTCGCGCGAGATCGAGCCTTCCTCCAGCTCGCACGGATACTTGCCGAGGCGCATCGTGCCGCCGAGGGCGTCGACGCCGATGAGATCGCGCAGCTTGAAGATCACTTTGTACAGCGCCTCGTCATCGAACTCCGTCGAGTTCGCGCCGACGAGGCCGCAGACGTTGCGCGCGAACTCGATCGTCGCGCACTGCATGCCGAGGCAAATGCCGAAGAAGGGAATGCGCTTCTCGCGCGCGAAGCGGATCGCGCGCAGCTTCCCCTCCACGCCACGCGAGCCGAAGCCGGGACCGACGAGGATGCCGTCGACGCTCGCGAGCTCGCCGTGATACCCCTCTTCCTCGAGCGTCTCCGAGTCGATGTAGACGATGCGCACCTTCACGCCGTTGGCGATGCCGCCGTGCGTCAGCGATTCGTTGAGCGACTTGTACGAGTCGCCGAAGTCGACGTACTTGCCGACGAATCCGATGCGCACCTCATCCTCGGGATGCCGCATCTTGCGCACGATCTCTTCCCACTTCGTCAGCGAGCCGATCTCCTCGTGCGGAAGATGGAGCTTGTCGAGGAGGATCTCCGCCAGTCCCTCGCGCGCGAACGCGAGCGGCACCTGATAGATGTAGTCGACGTCGTACGCCGGCACGACCGACTCTTCTTCGACGTTGCAGAAGAGGCCGATCTTTTTCTTCATCTCGTCCGGAATCGTGCGCTCGGAGCGGCAGAGGAGGATGTCCGGCTGGATGCCGATCTGGCGCAGCGTCTGAACGGAGTGCTGCGTCGGCTTGGTCTTCAGTTCGTCGCTGGCTTTGATGTAGGGGATCAGCGTGACATGCACGTTGATCGCGTTGCCGCGGCCCGCTTCGAGGCGGAACTGGCGGATGGCCTCGAGGAAGGGCAGCGACTCGATGTCTCCGACGGTGCCGCCGATCTCGACGATGACGACGTCGACGCCTTCGGAGACGTCCTTGATGCACTTCTTGATCTCGTCGGTGATGTGCGGGATGACCTGCACGGTCTTGCCGAGATAATCGCCGCGGCGTTCCTTCTCGATGACCTTCAGGTAGATGCGGCCGGTGGTGTAGTTGTTCTTGCGCGACGCGCGCATGGAGGTGAAACGCTCGTAGTGGCCGAGGTCGAGGTCGGTCTCCGCACCATCGTCGGTCACGAAGACCTCGCCATGCTGGAACGGCGACATCGTCCCCGGATCGACGTTGATGTAGGGATCGAACTTCTGGATGGTGATGCGAAAGCCTCGCGCCTCGAGCAGCGCGCCAATCGACGCCGCCGCGATGCCCTTGCCGAGGCCGGATACCACACCGCCGGTGATGAAGATGTATTTCGTGCTCATGAGCGCGTCTCCTCGGGTTCGGTAGTTGGTGGTTGGTGATTCGTGGTTCGTGCCCGAACGACCAGACACCAGTCACCAATCACTTTTGGGGGGAGAGAGTTTGGATACGTCGAGTGATGAATCTGCATCGTGAGCATTGCGCTCACGAACAACGGCTCCCGATGTCACGTATGCAGTCTCGCAAGTTCACTCTCGACGCGCGCCACGTCCTCGGGGCGATCGACGCCGAGGTGCGGCTTGTTGGTTTGTAGCACGGCAATTTTAAAGCCCTGCTGGAGCGCCCGCAACTGTTCGAGTGATTCTGCCCGTTCCAGCGAGGAGGCCGGCAGGGCCACGAAGCGCTCGAGGACGGTGCGGCGGTACGCGTAAACGCCGATGTGCCGCAGCGCCGTTTCGCGCGAGCCGATCGCGGCGCGCGAGAAGTAAAGCGCGTTTCCCATGGAGTCGACCACCACCTTCACCACGTCGCGCGCGTGATACTCCTCGTCCGTTTCGAGCGGGCAGGCGAGCGTGGCCATGCCGCTGATCGAAGTGGATAACCGGTGAATGAGCGCGTCGACGGACGCGATGTCGATCATCGGCTCGTCGCCCTGCACGTTGACGACGAGGTCGAACGGCTGTCCGTCGATCGACTCGATGATCGGCAGCGCGGCGGCGATGCGATCGGTGCCGGTGGCGAACTCACCGTCGGGTTTGACCGCCTTCCCGCCGAACTCCGCGACGTGGCCGAAGATGCGATCGTCGTCGGTCGCCACGTAGACGGCGTTCGCCAGCTGCGACGTCGCGGCGCGCTCGTACACGCGCCGGATCAGCGACACGCCGGCGATCGGCACGAGCGGCTTGCCGGGAAAGCGCGTCGAGCCGTAGCGCGCCGGAATTACAATCACCGCCCGCATGACCGCCGGCGATTCTATCAGTGCAAAAGACCGCGACCTGATGAAGCGCCTGACGCTCGTCCTCGCGTTCATCCTTTTCTTCACCGCGGCGTTCTCGACGCTGAACCGCATCTACTCGAACAAGTTCCTCGCGACGACGGGCCAGGCGCGCTGGCTCTGGCCGCACCATCGGATGAGCGACGACCACCCGGTCGCGTTCTTCGCCGCGCGCGACTTCATGCTGCCGGAGAAGCGCTACTACACGCGCGTCAAAGTCGCCGCCGATCCGGAGTACACGCTCTACATCAACGGCCGCGAAGTCGCCGCGCGTCTCATCAAAGGCGATCCCACGCTCGATCTCTACGACATCTCGAGTCTCGTGAAGACGGGCCGCAATCGCATCGTCGTCGCCGTGCGCGCGCCCCGAGGGGTGGGCGGTGTGCTCGCGTCGATCGACATCGCGCCCGAGATCGCGAACTGGGTCGTGACCGACAGCACCTGGAAAATCTACCGCTGGTGGGGTCCGGAAATACTCGTCCGCGACGTACCGGAGATCTACTCCGAGCGCCCGCGAATCCTCGGACCGCCCCCGATCGGCCGCTGGAACTACCTCACGCTCGTCCCGCGCCCGCTCGTCCCGCCGCCGGCCGCGACCGCCCCGCCGCGCGAGTCGTTCCCGACCATCGGACGCCTTCCGGCGATTCGCACGCGCGGCGCCACGACGATCGCGGTCATCGATCGCACCCGCGCCACCGCCTACGACTTCGGCTTCACCCGCGGCCGCCTCCGCTTCATCGCCGACCGCCCGATCGGCAAGAGCCGCAAAGTGCAGGTCCGCTTCACCTACCTCAGCTCCGAGCTCGACACCCTCGAGTTCAACCTCCGCCCGATCGTCTTCGCCCCCGGCGAGAGCGTGATCACGACCCCCGAGTCGCACAACTTTCGCTACGTGATGGTGTTCGCGCGCGACGTGCGGGTGGAGGTGGAGCGGTAGGCGTCAATTGCAGAAGAACGAATACAGGTAGCCCGGCTGGCTGGGATCCAGCTGGGCTCCGGCGAACGGCACGGGCGTCGCTCCCTGGCCCGGCGGCTGATCGGCGGGGAGCTCGAACCCGTTCACCGGATCGAGCTTGATGGGCGCCATCACCGGCTTGAAGGCATCGGTGGCTCGCCCTTCCCAGCGCATGCCGTCGGCCGGGGAGAAGGCATAGAAGTAAACCGAGGACCCGTACGCGGCGACGACACTGGGCGACGTTTGTCCGGGCGCGATCGGCCACCACCCTTTACTCACCCATTGATTCGCGTGGTTGAGATAGCAGACTGCCGCGACGATGGATCTGTCCAGGCAGCGATTCTGGAGCGACACCGAGATCGGTAGCGCGGTCGGGGGAGGCGTGACTTTCGTGACGGTTTTCGTTGTCGGCACGAAGCGCTGGATGTCGTCGCGGTCGGGAGCTGAGCCCCACCGGTTCCAGACGGCGACGAGTACGAGGGACAACAGCACTGCGATTCCGCCGGTGACCGCGGCGATGAGCGGCCAGCGGATGCCGGTCGCCGGACGCGGAGGCAGCGGGAGGGGAAGAGGCGTCGGCGCCGGCGTTGGATAGATGCCACGCAGCGCAGGAAGCTCGCGCGCAGGAACCCAGTCGGCAACCGCCGGGTCATAGACCTGGCTGTCGGGCCGAACCCGCCCTTCCTTCGCCCACTTGCGCAAGGTGCCGGGATCCGGCGTGCAGAACCGCTGACCATCCTGGAGAATCCAGAGGTCTTTCAGCTCGGGCCTGGACTCGGGCTTCGGGAACGGGATACCGGGCAGCGTTTTTTTGCGAACGAGCTTCTCCACCGAGGCCAGGCACGCCTGGAACTCGGGACTCTCGAGCCCCTTGCGCCAGTGGGAGAGGTCCCCGGTCTGGAGCCGGCGAAACTCGAGTGGCAGGCGGACGTCCTCGATCTGCACCGGCACGAGGATCTCCCGCTGATTGGCGTCGGAGGCCTCGCTCTGCACCCAGTCCGATTCCACGGAATGACGCGACCAGAGCACGATGACGCACTTCGCCTGCGCCAGCTCGCGCTCGATGACCGCGGAAAATCTGCCGCCGACGTCGATGAGGCGGTCCCACCACACCGACCAGCCATGATCCGTCAGCGCACGCGCAAGGATCTCCGCGCACTCGCGATCTTCACGCGCGTAGCTCAGGAACACCTGGGCCATACGCCCCTCAGTAAATCACGTGGCGGATGAAGTACTCCTGTTGCGAGAGCTTGCGCGCCTCGAGCGACTCGGCGTCGGCGCGGGTCATCTGAAAGCGGCCGGCGGCGCCGCCGGTGGTGGTCTTCATGAACAGCTCGACCACGTCGATCTGTGCGCCGGTGACGCCGGCGTTTTTCACCATCAGGAACGACGTCGCGGAGATCGCGTTGAACACGCGATCCTCGGTATCGACAGTCAGCTCGGCGCGGAGGCTCCGCGGGCCGGTCGAGGTGATCTTGCGCTCGAAGATACTCATGTTGTCGTACGCGCGCTCGAACTTGTCGATCACGGCGGGCGGCATGGAGCCGGGACCGGTGGAGACGGGCGCGGGAGCGGCGGGCGCTTCGCGCTGCGTCCGCGCGTCCTTCTGCTGCGCCGGCGTGCGCAGTTTGATCGACGAGCCGAGGGACGGCTGCGACTTCGGCTGCGCGGGTGCGGTCGGCATGTTCGTGTTGAGGTCGACGATCGTCGCGCCGCTGATGCCGAGCTTCGTCAGCTGCTCCGACTTCGGCACGTCGATGAACGACGGATCGACCTGCAGCGACTGGCCGTTCTCGAGCAGGATGATGGCCTTGCCGTTGACGACGGTCCATTTCGCCTTCGCGCTGTAGCGCGTCCCGTCCTTCATCACCACGACGTAGGTTGCGAATGCGTTTGCGCAGCAGAGAACGGCAAATGCGAACAGCGTCAGGGCTTTCTTCATGGCGGTCGTCTCCGGAACTGGTCGATTATACTGATCCAGGAGAATCCAGCATGCTCGTCGTGATGGAGGCCGCCGCACGGCCTGAACAAATCGAAGCAGTCGTTCGCCATATCGAGCGAATGGGCTTCCGGGCGCATCCGATCCCCGGCGCGTTCCGCACGGCCATCGGCGTCACCGGACACGGCGGCAAAGCGGATCCCTCGATCCTCGAGAACTTTCCCGGCGTCAAGGAAGTCATCCCGGTCTCGCACGCGTACAAGCTGGTGAGCCGCGAGGCGAAGCCGGACGACACGATCGTGACCGTCGGCGGCGTCGACGTCGGCGGCAACGGCATCGTCGTGATCGGCGGTCCGTGCGCGGTCGAGTCGCTCGATCAGACGCGCACGGTCGCGGAGCAGATCAAGCGCGCCGGCGGACAGCTGATGCGCGGCGGCGCGTACAAGCCGCGCACCTCGCCGTATTCGTTTCAGGGCCTCGGCGAGGAAGCGCTGGAGATCCTGGCGCGCGTGCGCGAGGAGTTCGACCTGCCGGTCGTCACCGAGGCGATCGATCACGACACGCTGCAGCTCGTGCAGCAGTACGCCGACTGCATCCAGATCGGCGCCCGCAACATGCAGAACTTCGCGCTGCTGAAGAGCGCCGGACGCGCGCGCAAGCCGGTGCTGCTCAAGCGCGGCATGGCCGCGACGCTCGAGGAGCTCCTGCTGTCGGCCGAGTACATCATGGCCGAGGGGAACTACAACGTCATGCTGTGCGAGCGGGGAGTACGGACCTTCGCCGATCACACGCGCAACACGCTCGATCTCTCGGTCGTCCCGGCGGTCAAGCGCATCAGCCACCTTCCGATCCTCGTCGACCCGAGCCACGGCACCGGCAAGCGCAACAAAGTCCTGCCGATGTCGCGCGCCGCGATCGCCGCGGGCGCGGACGGGCTGATCATCGAAGTGCATCACAAGCCGGAAGAAGCGCTCTCCGACGGACCGCAGGCGCTGCTCCCCGAGGCATTCGCGCAGCTCATTCGCGAAGTCGACGCGATCGCGCAGGTATTGGGGAGATCGCTGCAGCCGGCGCTGGCGACTTCGTAGCGGCGAGCGGAGTCACGAGTGACGCTGATCCTCGACCGACGCGATGAACTGAACGGCGCGCCGGGCATTCACGCGCTCATCGCGGGCGTCAGTTACTACCACCACCTTCCCGGCGGCGACGGCGCGCCGGCGAAGAAACCGTTCGGCCTCAAGCAGCTCAGATCCACCGCGACCACGGGCTGGCTCTTCTACCAGTGGCTGCTCGACGCGCAGAAGAACAAGCGCCTGCCGCTCGAGCTCGCGACCGTGCATCTGCTCCTCTCGCCGTCGCAGGCCGAGCGCGACGCGAACGCGGGATTCGCCGGCGTCGATCCGGCGTCGCGCGAGAACTTCGTCGCCGCGGCGAACGAATGGCGCGACTTCGCGTCGAACCCCGACGGCATGACCATGTTCTATTTCGCGGGACACGGCGTGCAGCGGCGGCAGAACGACTCCGTGCTGCTGCTCGACGACTTCGGCAGGCCGCCGGGCGGCTCGCTGTCGTACACGGTCGACGTCGCGAACCTCTTCGACGGCATGGCGCCGCCCGCCGACATGATGCGCAAGGTCGCGCTGCGGCAGCTCTACTTCATCGACGCCTGCCGCATGCCCGACAAGGAGTTCCGCAGGAACGACTGGATGAACGTCCCCGATCTGTGGGACGTCGATCTGAACAGCAAGGACGACCGCTCCGCGCCGGTGTTCTACGCCGCGATTCCCGGCACCAGCGCGTTCGCGGTGCCGGGCGGGCAGACGCTGTTCAGTTTCGCGATCAGGAGTTGTCTCGACCGCATCGCCGCGATTCCATCCGATGACGCCGATCCGCGCTGGCGCGTGACCACGACCTCGGTGATCTCCGCGCTCGACGCCGCGCTCAACGCCGTGAACAAGGACCATCACGGCGAGCAGAAATGCCTGCCCGTCAGCTACGGCAAGGACATGATCCTCGCGTATCTCACCGAGCCGCCGACGGTCGACTGCGTCGTCAGCATCGAGCCCGATCTGGCCGCGAATCAATGCGAGTTCAGGCTCACCACCGGCGCCGGCGCGCAGGCGTACGAGGTCGCTCAGCTCGTGCCGCATCCGCATCCGTTCCATGTGCCGGGCGGCTTCTACAACTGGGCGGTCGTGCCGGCGGATCCGCAGTACAAGGCGGCGAAGGACGGGACGATTCTGAAGCCGCGCCTGCCCGAGCTCGAGCTGAAAGTGAAGGTGAGCGCATGACGTACGTGCGCTTCCGCGGTCCCTTCGGCAGCACGCGCCTCGCGGGCGTTGGCGTGCCGGTGCAGATCCGCACGCCTGAATTGCAACTCGTAAAGACGGTGATGTCGTCCGATGGCGTCACGCTGAATCCCGGCCGCTACATCGTGACGGCGCGGTTGCCTGCAGGACATGAAATCACGCGAATGATCGATGCCGGCGACGCGGACCAGACCATCGATCTGCGCCTCGATACGCGCGCCGCGCAGCCTCTGGAAGCGGAGGAAACGCCAACGTACATCTCGCAGCAGCGCAGGCCGAATCCTGTCCGTCGCGCGGCGTGGCCGCGGAAGTCGGCGAAGCGCTCGATGACGCGCGGCTTCGAGGACTACGTCCTTTCCGCGGAGCCGGTCGGCGCACCGGCGGTGCCGCAGGGCGTGCTGCGCTGCTTCACCGGCAATCCGCTCGCCGGTCCCCTCGAGGAGTTCCCGCCGCCGTCGAACGTGCTGGAGAAGGCGAGCGACGTCGTCGAGTACCGGATCAAAAACGTGAACGCCGTCTGCTTTACTCAGTCAGTCCAGCCCGATCTGCCGCCGGTCAACATCGCGCTGCCGATCTCGCAGCAGCGCGGCTGCATCCTGCTCGTGCATCGCCAGCCCGACCGCTACTGGATCGAGGTGCATCTCGAGAATCCGGAGGCGAACCTGCTCCTCGGGTATCAGCAGAACCGCGAGATGCAGGAAGAGGCGGTGACGGCGGAGCGGCTGCTGCAGGGAAAACTCGACGACCCGGTCGCGGCGATGGTCGGCGCGTATTCGCTGCTCCGCTTCGGTGAGCTCGATCGCCTGCACAACTGGTCGCAGCATCTGATGGACTGGATGCGCTGGATCCCCGACGGCGCCGCGATCCGCGGCGAGCACCTGGCGCGCCTCGGCAGGCACCAGGAAGCGCTCGAAGCCTTCCTCGCCGTCCCCGCCCGCGGCATCCCGATGTTCAGCGACGGCATCTCCTTCCTCGTCGATCGCCTGCGTCTCTACACGTCGTCCCGCACCGCCACGCAGTTCCATCCCGACCACGTCGCGGCCGCGAAGGAGCTGCACGCGAAGATCACCGACTTCTCGTCGTACGTCGACTTCGAGAAGATCCTGACGACGTTCACCGGCCTCGATCCCTCGAAGCCCGACACGCGCCCGTTCCACGGCCCGCTCCCACCCGGCACCGACTGCGCGGCCGCGTTCGAATAAACTGCGCCGCGTATGCGCCGCACGAAAATTCTCGCGACGCTCGGGCCGGCCAGCAACAGCGCGGAGATGATCGAACGCCTGCTGACCACCGGGGTCGATGCGTTCCGGCTCAACTTCTCGCACGGGAAGCACGAAGAGCACGCGCGGCTCGTGCGGACCATTCGCGAAGTGGCGATGGAGCTCGGGCGCTACATCCCGATCGTCGGCGACATCCAGGGGCCGAAGCTGCGCATCGGCGACGTCGACGGCGTCATCGAGCTCGAGACCGGGCAGACCTTCGTCATCACCACCCAGCCGGTGCTCGGCAACGCGAAACAGGTCTCGACGCCGTTCACGCCGCTGCCGCGCGAAGTCGGGATCGGCCAGCGCATCCTCATCAACGACGGACTCGTGGAGCTCGTCGTCACCGCGGTCGACGCGGCGCGCGTCACGACGCGCGTGCTGCACGGCGGGCCGATCTCGTCGAAGAAGGGGATGAACTTCCCCGACTCCGAGCTCACCATTCCGGCGATCACCGACAAGGATCGCGTCGACGTGAAGTTCGCGGTCGAGCAGGGGCTCGACTACATCGCCGCGTCGTTCATCCGCCGGCGCAGCGACATCCTCGACCTGCGCGAGCTGCTGCACGAGCATGGCGGCGACGAGATGCACGTGATCGCGAAGCTGGAGAAGCCGCAGGCGATCGACAACCTCGACGAGATCCTCGAGGTCAGCGACGGCGTGATGGTCGCGCGCGGCGACCTCGGCGTGGAGCTCCCGCCCGAGGAGGTGCCGATCATTCAGAAGAAAATCCTCGCGCGCGCCGCCCAATGGGGGAGGTTCGCCATCACCGCGACGCAGATGCTGGAGTCGATGACCACGAACTCGCGTCCGACGCGCGCCGAAGCGTCGGATGTCGCGAACGCGATTTTCGACGGCTCCGACGCGGTGATGCTCTCCGCGGAGACGGCCTCGGGCAGGTATCCGATCGAGACCGTGCAGATGATGGCGCGCATCGTCCATGCGGCGGAGAGCAACCCGCAGCACGTGACGTTCGAAGGGGAACGCGAGCCGTTCAAGAAGAGCTCGGAGACCGACGAATTCACCGACGCGCTCGCCGGGGCGGCCAACTACGCGGCCGAGCAGCTCGACGCGAAGTACATCGTCGTCTTCACGCAGACCGGCTTCGCGGCGCGGCTGATGTCGAAGTTTCGCCCTGAGGTGCCGATCATCGCGCTGACGCCGTCGAGCTGGGTCGCGCGGCGGATGAGCCTTCTCTGGGGCGTGCAGCCGTTCGTGCTGCAGGACACCGGCGCCTATCACGAGCAGATCATCGACCGCGTCGACGACTTCCTCCTCGCGAAGGACATCGTCCGCGCCGGCGACCGCCTCGTCATCCTGATGGGCTCGCCGATCTATCAGCGCGCCAAGACGAACCTGCTTCGCGTGCACCGCGTGCGGGACTGACGCGGCGATGACACGAGGTTGTTACGGAAACCACTTCCGCCCCGGACAGGTGTACGATGGTTTTTGCAACCGCCGGGAGGGGGAGGGGTATAGCCGCATTCTCGTGACACTTCAGCGGAGGAGGTTTATGCGCCGGTTTCGAGCAATCGCCATCGCGGCCGCGGTCATCGTGATCGCTTTGCCAGCCCAGCCATCGGCTCCGCTGCCCGCCGCCCTCCAGGTCCTCGGCAGCGTCACCAACTCGGCCCGCCCCGTCGCCAACGCGCTCGTCATCGCCCTCAACCTCCAGGACTTCGTCGCCACGCAGACGTGGACCGCCACTGACGGCACGTTCGCCATGCCCGCGCTGCGCACCGGCATCTACAAGATCATCGCCGTGAAGCAGGGCTTCACGCCCGCGATCACCACCGTCATCCCGACCACGCCCAATCACCGCGTCGCGCTCAAGCTCGAGACCGAAAAGTCGAAAAAGAACAGCGCAAGCCAGGAGATCTGGGAGCTCCGCGGCTCGCTGCCTCCCGACGTGCTCCGCGAGCTCGATCAGGTCATGCAGCCGGTCGAGATCATCGCCGGCGGATTCGAGATCCCGCGCTTCCGCGGAGAGATGGTCTCGCTGACGGGCCTCAGCAATCAGACCGCGATGCCCGCGTACGCGCAGACCGCCGTCGGCGTCCAGGGCCGCCTCGGCGAGACCTGGCAGGTCGGCATCCGCGGCAACCTGCAGCGCTTCGAAGACCCGACCGACGAGCTGCGCTTCGGACCGCCGATCGCCGAGTCGAGCGTGATGTCGATGGAGCTCCGCTCCTCGCCGACGTCGTCCTATCGCGTCGCATCGACGAAGAGCTCGTGGATGTATCGCGACATGCACGAAGGCGCACGCGAGGCCGACCTCCGCGCGCACAACTTCGAATGGCAGCGCGGCGGCTCGCGCGTGCAGGTCCGCTACTTCGAGCAGGAGAACCTCTTCCGCGATCTGCCGACGGGCTCGAACCTCATCGAGATCGCCGGCAACGTCCCGCTGGTGCAAACGCGCCGCAACGACCTCGGCGTCGTCCTGCGCGTCACGCAGGAGACCATCGACACCGGCAGCGCCGAGATCCTGCGCACCGCCGACGTCACCGCGAACGGCTCGATCGCGCTGGTGCCCGCATTCGTGCTGCACTACGGCATGGCCAGCCGCATCGGCGTCGACGGCCAGGAATGGGCGCCCCGCACGGGCGCGGAGTGGAAGATCACCGAGAACACGTCATTCGTCGGCTCGGCGCAGGTCAAAGTGCTCGACCGCGATCCCGCGACCATCAATCTGCCGTCGCTCGTCTTCCTCTCCGAGGATGCTCGCGTGCTGCCGCAGTACACGTACACCTTCGGCATCGTCTCGGCGAAGGACGGGAAGAACCGCCTCTCCGCCATCGCCACGGTGACGGGGATCGATGCGCCGCTGCGCGTCGTCTTCACCGACGCCTACGACCAGTTCTGGGACGGCCTGTACGTCGAGTCGGGGGACGTGCGCCGCGACCTGCGCGTCGCCTATCGCCACGAGTTCGGCAACCGCTTCGCCCTCGATTTCGCCACCACCGCCGGCAACGCGACCCATCGCGAGCCGGGCGTGAAGATGCGCGAGAAGACCTACGTCGTCGGCGACCTGCAGTCGACGTTCACGCCGACGCGCACGACGATCGCGGTGTCGTATCGCGAGATCCAGCAGCCGCGCGAGAACGGCGAAGAGGACTACCGCACCGAGCGCATCAACGTGCGGATGGCGCAGTCGCTCTATCTCCCGATCGACATCAAGCTGCTCCTCGGCCTGGAGTTCGCGCGCGCCGACAACTCGCCCTACCTCATCGACACCCTCACCCCCGAGGGCATCTCGAAAAAGTACATCGGCGGCCTCGCGGTCAATTTCTAGGAGTGCGGTGGCAAAGCCACCGCTCTTCTACATGAAACCAACGAAAGCCGATCTCGCCGCGGCTTACGGCAAAACAATCCCCGACATCATCGCCCCAAACCTGCACGTCCTCTTCTGCGGCATCAACCCCGGCCTCTACACCGCCGCCGTCGGCCATCACTTCGGCCGCCCCGGCAACCGCTTCTGGCCCGTACTCCACCGCGCCGGCTTCACCCCGCGCCACTTCGCGCCGTCCGAACAGCGCGACCTGCTGAGCCTCGGATACGGCGTCACCAACCTCGTCGCGCGAGCGACGACCGCCGCGGACGAGCTCACGCGCCACGAACTGCTCGAAGGCGCCCGCATTCTCACGCGCAAAGTGCGACGCCTCACCCCGCGCTACCTCGCCATCGTCGGCATCGGCGCCTATCGAACCGCGTTCGAGCGCCCGCGAGCGAAGATGGGACTGCAGGACGAGACCATCGGCGCGACGAAGATCTGGGTGTTGCCGAACCCGTCGGGCCTCAACGCGAACTACCGCCCCGCGGAACTGGTGGAGTTGTTCGCGGAGCTGAGGGCGGCGGCGGGTTAAGCCGCTGTCCTCAGCACGGTCTGACCGGGCGATCATGCGTGCGATCCCGCTGGTTTTTCCTTCGCGGATTCTTCGACGGTGGCGCGCCTACGTCGCCGCTCTGGCGGCTTGTAGTCGCCTCGGTAAATCGCCGCTGCCGGTAGGCGCAAGCCGGTCGCTCGCTTTGCGGACGTAGTCGCGAAGGGACGCCGGAGGCAGGGGACGTGTTGGATTCGTTGGTCCAAGGGCGAGGCGGCGATTGCGCAGCGTAAATATGAGTCAGCCGACCGAAGATCATTTTCGACGCATGAACTCCTTCAGCATTACGCCGAGATTGTCCTCATCGCGAAACACTGAAAAGGAGTCGAGGCCAACGAACTGCACAACGTATCGCACTGCGTAGATCGCTGCCAAGGGTGTGAGCGTCGCTTTTGCAAGAACGGTCTCGTCATTACGCGCGTCCGAGTCGACGACACGCGCGCGATGTGACAGTTGCAGGTCCAGCCCTCGCACGTCAGTTCCGTGAACGGTGAAATATCCGCGCTGTGCGGCCATCCGAGGCACTCTCCAAGGAAGAGTAGCAGGCACAGGATACGAAAACGGCCATGCATGGCGGACATGAAAGCAGTCGAAATAGTCCAGATCCGCTCGAATGGAGAGGTCTTCGATTGAATTACGCCCAACGGCGATTCGTGCCAGCCGATAGGGATTTAGAGTCCATACAGCTGGCAGAGGGAATCCAGCGAATGGGTCGACGTCAAAACCAGAAGGGTGATGTTCTAACCAGTTCGATATCGATCCACGGGCATTAACCATCGATATACGAAACGCCTTCGTCGCAAAATAAACTGCTACCGCGAGTGCGTCGGTCCAGTCCAGCAGCCGCGTTGGTGCCCCACAGTGCTGCATCGCCGCGAGTGTCTCCCAAGATGATTCCGGTGACGTGCCCGCTCTTGTGCGATATAGAACATACGCATCCTTCTCAGCATAACGAACCGCGCGTAGTGTGAGAACCTGTTGTCGTTTGGAGGCGAGCGATTCAGCAAGATCGCTACGCCGCTCCTCAAGACTGCGCCGCGCGCGCTTATGCTCCCTGCCCGCCGATGGGTTGCCAGTAGACCGGAAAAGATGTCGGACTTGAAGTAAATCATCTTCTATTTCCCGGTCCACAGAGCTGAGACGATCCAATAGTCGCTTGATCTCGCTACCTAGCTGCCTTATTTCGGCGGCAACATCAGACTCGATCTTCGCGGCGATCGCGTCAATTGGCTGATCGAGTGTCAATAGCCGCGCCTGCCGTAGATCTGACCTCGTGGGAAGGTTCCCGCTGAAGTCCTCGAGTACACCTGCCATGCCCGGAGGAGCGGACTCGCGAAATGCGCATGGCGAGAGTGACCAGGAGGAGTCTTCATGGCCGCGGAACCACGCGCCCCGAAAAGAGCACCCTAGAGTGGCACGATGACCTTCGAGAGACCTCTCGAAGGCCGTCCAGTCGGAATGCGCTTCTGACCACGTTGCTAACGTCATCGGATGATTGGTAGCGGCAGGGGGATTCGAACGCCCCGACCTTCGAGCTTGTGGAGCCCGACGCTCTGGCCGCTGAGCTATGCCGCTATAGCAGTGAAGTATAGTTTAGGGCGGTCTGTCCTCAGCCCAGAAGCTGTCACGGTTCGGCTATGGCTGGCGCGCAATGTAGCTGCGTTCGGTAATCCTTTTGGAGCCGTGGCGGCACGACGGCCGCAATTTCGCTCCCGCGGGGGCCATGTCCTTAGGCATTGCGGCCGTCGCGTCGCGTCGGCTTCGGCACGCGTTTACCCAACTCATAAGTTCCAGGCATCTTGTTCCTTCATTGCGGCTGCGGCTCCGTCGAAGCCGCGAAACAGTGTCGCGGCGGATACGCCGTGTTTCGCGCGCAAACGCAAGAGTTCCGTGGCCTCCGTCACAAGCAATACAACTTGAGCAGCACCTTCATCGAATCCATCACCATCGCGTGGGCACGTTGAAGCGCATGGTCGAAGGGGTCGCGGCGAACAATGCCGGACTAAGGGCGGATCAGAGAAGGTGGGTATCGCGATGGGCGGCGAGATGCGGTTGCCGCGACTACTTCGACGAAACCGTCGCCAGAGAGGCCTGAGATACATCTTCGTCGTCCGCATCAGCTACGCTCATCGACGCCATCGCCGCATTAAATGCCCGCACCACGATGCTGCATTCGTCCCGTTTCTCGGGTGCACACTTCAACACGCCCTGAGCAGCAAAGTACGCCGCGACCCAAGGCGAGTGCATCCAGTCCAGAAGCCGGGTTGGTACGCCGTGGTGCTGAGCCAGGGCGATCGCGACCAGAGCTCGCCCGGCGGCCATTGTTCGTACGAAAGCATTTCTGTTTTTGCACGTGCATTTCTGAAGTGCGACGCCCTCTGAGGAGAGCGAAATGGTGGAGTCGCGGCTACCGTGATAAAGTTCGACAGGTGGTGCGAGTCGTTCAGATATTCCGGAATTTCGACGATGCCGCCGAGGCCGACCACCAATTTTATGCTGACCTGACGCCCGAGGAACGGCTCGACATCCTTCTCGAGCTCGTGGAACGGCATCGGAGTACTCTTGGCGAAGCTGCAGGACGATTTGAGAGAGTTCATCGAATTGTTGAACTCTCACAACGTTGATCGGGCTTTGCTAGAACCCGAGCGCGTTCTTCGATCAATCTCCAGGGGGTGGATTTCGACTCGGCGTGGGACTCGCCTCCTCCATACGGGGACTCGTCCCATCGTTCGCGGGATGAATCCCATCGTTGACGGCTCTTATCCCATTGTCCATGAGTTAAATCCCATCATTCATGGCTGTTATCCCATCGCGCGTGGGATAAATCCCATCGTTGATGGGTTAAATCTCATCGCGCGTGGGTTAAATCTCATCGCGCGTGGGTTAAATCCCATCGTGCGTGGGTTAAATCCCATCGCGCGTGGGTTAAATCCCATCGTGCGTGGGATCGGTCCCATAATCGAACGCGGTCCTCACGACTGCGGCGGGAGCGTCGGCCGGATGTCCTCGACCAGCTTCGCGAAGCGATACGACAGGCCCTTCGTCACCAGGATCTGCTTGAGGTAATTCAGTGACGTGATGGCGGCGGGGAGGCCGGAGATCGCGGTCGGGATGGAGGCGAGGCGGCCGGCGAGCTGGATGGTCTTGTCCATCCGCGTGTACGTCGTGGAGCGGAGGTCGGCGCCCATCTCGCTCTGATACGCCATCGTGAGCAGGTAGATGTCGGCGACGAGCTCGCGGAAGCGCATCTCGCTGCCCCACGCGAAGCAGTTGCCGGCGCGGACGTTCTCGAGGAACTCCCGCGGGGTCTCGCCGCGCGAGACGGTGTGCACCTTGGCGACGTGTTTCAGCGTGTGTGCGTCGGAGCCGCCGACCATCGAGATGTGATGGCCGTGGGTCTCCTTCACGTGCTGTACGAGCTGCTGCACCATCCGGTTGTGAAACGACGCCATGGCGCCGTTCATCACTTCGAAGACCGAGAACATGTCCAGCAGCTCGTTGATGTACGCCGCGGCGACGTTCTTCATCCGATAGTTCTGGAAGAGGTGGTTGATCCCGAAGATCAGCTTCTGCGACTTCATGTAGGGGATGAGCTCGCGGATGTTCGGGCGCAGCCGCTGGATCTCGCGGTGCTGCGCTTCGTCGAGTCCCCACACGCCGATGTGGATGCGTTGGTTGGTTTCGGGGAAGTACGTTTCGACTTCTTCACCGATGAAGAAGTCGGTCATGTCGGGCCATTTGTTGAGGAGGTACAGCGCGCCATCGATGGAGTCGTGGTCGGTGAGCGTGACGAACGACATGCCCCGCTCTTTGGCGATCCGGTAGACGTCCTCGGGGGCGTTGTAGCAGTCGCGCGTGTTGGCGCGGCGGAAGTACTTGAAGATGGAGAAGCGGCTGTGGCAGTGCAGATCCGCCCGCTTCAGCGTCGGGTCTGAAAGAAACGGCTCGCTCGTGCTCGACATCAAGTTCCGCCTTCCGGCTTTCAAACTACAAGTCGCGTGCCGTCGGGCGCGTCAGTGTACAACGCCGCGGGCGCGGTTCACCTCGCTTCTGCAGCGGGTGCGCACGCAATTCGTGTCACGACCAGGGATGTTTCACTACAATGCGGCGAGAACGAATGGCCCAATCGAATCGCGCAAAACCTCCCCTGAACCATAACTCGCAGGACTGGGTGGACCTCGACGTCCCCAGCCGGCTGCCGATCATCCCGCTCGTTTCCTCGGTGCTGTTCCCCGGCGGCGTGCTCTCGCTGCAGGTCGGGATCGACCGCAACGTGCGGCTGCTCAAGAGCATCCCCGATGATCAGAACCTGATCGCGGCGTTCTGCCAGAAGACCGGCGACAAGGAGAACCCGCGTCCCGAGGACCTCTCGCAGATCGGCGTGCTCGCGGCGATCGTGCAGCGTCTGCCGCTCTCGTCCGACCGCTACCAGCTCTTCCTCCAGGGGCGGCAGCGCGTGGAGCTCGTGCAGATGCTGCAGAACGAGCCGTACTTCGAGGCGCAGTTGCGCGAGGTCGCGCCGCGGCCGATCCCGAAGAACGTCAAGACTGACGTGCTGATGAATCGCGCGCTGTCGCTGTTCGAGAAGCTCGTCGAGAGCGACTCGAAGTACTCCAGCGAGTTGCTGAACATCCTGCGCATGAACATGAGCGAGGGTCCGGACACCTTCGCCGACCTGCTGTCGTCGTTCGTGAACTTCCCGCTCGAGGAGAAGCAGCTGCTGCTCGAAACGGTGAATCCGATCGAGCGCGTGGAGCTGCTCGTCGACTGGATCCAGCGCGACCTCGGGCGCGCGACTGTCGATCGCGAGCTGCAGCGTCAGATCCAGTCGTCGATCGATCGCCGCGACCGCGAGAACTATCTGCGCGAGCAGTTGCGCATCATTCAGGACGAGCTGGGCGACACGAATCCGGGGGAGCGCGAGGCGGACACGTATCGCGATCGCATCGAGGCGCTTCCAATCGCCGAGGACCACAAACAGTCGCTGCGCCGCGAAGTCACGCGCATGGGACAGCTGTCGCAGTCGTCATCCGACTACGCGGTGCTGAAGGGACATCTCGACACGGTGCTGCAGGTGCCGTGGACGCAGCACACCGAGGACCAGCTCGATCTCAAGAAGGCCGAGGAGATCCTCGAGCAGCGGCATCACGGACTCGAGAAAGTGAAGGAGCGCGTCCTCGAGTTCCTCGCGGTGCTCAAGCTCAAGGGCGATCTCAAGGGACCGATCCTCTGCTTCGTCGGGCCGCCCGGCGTCGGAAAGACGTCCCTCGGCGCGGCGATCGCGGACGCGCTGGGACGCAAGTTCGTGCGCATGGCCGTCGGCGGCGTCACCGACGAATCGGAGATCCGCGGACATCGCAAGACCTACATCGGCGCGATGCCCGGCAAGATGATCACCAGCTACATCCAGGTGGGCGTGAATAATCCGCTGATCATGATCGACGAGATCGACAAGATCGGGAAAGACTTCCGCGGCGATCCGGCGTCGGCGCTGCTCGAGGTGCTCGATCCGAAGCAGAACAACGCCTTCGTCGACCGCTATCTCGAAGTGCCGTTCGATCTCTCGCACACGCTCTTCATCTGCACCGCGAACATGATCGACAGCATCCCCGGCCCGCTGCGCGATCGGATGGAGATCATCCGCCTCTCCGGCTACACGGAGAACGAGAAGCTCGCCATCGCCACGAAGCACCTCATCCCCGAGCTCCTCGAGAACCACGGTCTCGGGCCGGAGCAGGTGAAGATCGACGACGAGGCGATCCTCGCGATCATCCGCGACTACACCGCGGAGTCGGGCGTGCGCAATCTCGAGCGCAACCTCGCGACCGTGCTGCGCAAGATCGCGCGCAAGGTCGCGCAGGGCGAAGAGGGTGTGAAGGAATACGAAGTGAAGGCCGCGGACGTCGAGGCGTATCTCGGGCTCGTGAAGTTCGAGCACGAATTCGCGGAGCGGCACCCGGAGATCGGCGTCACGACCGGGCTCGCGTGGACGCAGTTCGGCGGCGAGATCATGTTCATCGAGGCGACGGTGATGCCCGGCACGGGACGCACGACCGTCACCGGTCAGCTCGGCGACGTGATGCGCGAGTCAGTGTCGGCGGCGTATTCGTACGTCCGCTCGAAAGCGCACGACCTCGACATCGACGAGAAAAAATTCAGCGAGCACGACATCCACATCCATTTCCCCGCGGGCGCGATCCCGAAGGACGGGCCGTCGGCCGGCGTCGCGATCGCGACCTGCATCGCCTCGGTGATGGGGGAGCGGCCGGTGCGCCATGACGTGGCCATGACGGGGGAGATCACGCTGCGCGGCAAAGTGCTCTCCGTCGGGGGCGTCAAGGAGAAGGTGATGGCCGCGCATCGCGCGAACATCAAGACCGTCCTGCTGCCCGAGGGAAATCGCAAGGACCTGCAGGAAGTGCCGGAGGACACGAAGAAGGCGCTGAAGTTCGTGTTCGCCGAGCGCGTCGAGGACGTCTGGAAGGAAGCGCTGATCCCGCTCTACCTGATCAAGGACCACGACCGGAAGTACGACGAGCGCGAATATCGCGAGGAGCGCGAGAAAGATCGTGATCGCGCCGAGGGTCGATGAAGCGGGGCTGTCTCGACAACGTCGTGTTCGCAGCGCTGCTCTTCATCATTTTCGGCGGCAGCACGTACTTCTGGTTCACCTTCTTCGTGAAAGGCAGCTCGCTGCCGACGCCGAACCTGATCGGAAAGTCGGTCCAGGAAGCGCGCGCGATCACGCGCGACCTCGGCGTCGAGCTGGAAGTCGATCCCGAACATCGCCGCAATTCCGACAAGGTTCCGGTCGGGCACATCGTCTGGCAGAACCGCTCGCCCGGCGCGACGAGCTTCATCAAGCGCGGCAGCCGCATGCGCGTCGAAATGAGCTCGGGACCGCTCGTGCTGCGCGTGCCTGATTTCTCCGGCATGACCGCCGGCACGGCGATGCTCCGCCTCGGCCAGCAGAACCTGAAGCTCGCGACGCTGACCTACGTCGGCTCCGACACGAAGGGCATCCTCGAAGCCGAGCCGCCGAAGGGCACCGTCGTCGCGCCGCAGACCGCGGTCTCGCTGCTCGTCGGCGTGCCGCCGATGCCCGCGCAATACGTGATGCCCGACCTCATCGACCAGCGCCTCGACAGCGTTCGCCCGTCGCTCGAAGCGCGCGGCCTGAGCGTGTCGACGGTCAAGTACGAGGCCTATCCCGGAATCGCGGATGGCATAATCATCCGCCAGTACCCTTTGCGAGGCGCCCCGGTCAGCAGCCGGGATGGCATTTCGGTCTCCGTCTCGCGCCAGGAAGAAACGAGCATCGTCGAGACGCCCGCGCCGTGATCAAAATCGCACCATCGTTACTCTCCGCGGACTTCGCGCAGCTCGCGAGTGAGCTGGAGACCGTCGCCACGGCGGACCTGCTCCATCTGGACGTGATGGACGGCCACTTCGTGCCGAACCTCACCATCGGGCCGGGGCTGATCGCGGCGCTGCGGCCGAGGACGAAACTGCCGTTCGACTGTCACCTGATGATCAGCGAGCCGCAGAAGTACATCGGAAAGTTTCTCGACGCCGGCGCGAACATGATCTCGATCCACATCGAGGCGGAGCCGCACCTGCAGCGCGCGCTGCAGATGATCCGCGACGGCGGCGCGCGCGCCGGCATCGCCATCAACCCCGCCACCCCGGCCGAGTCGCTGACCACGGCGATCGAGTTCTGCGACTTCGTCCTGGCCATGACCGTCAATCCCGGCTTCGGGGGACAGAAGTTCCTGGAACCTGTCGTGCCCAAGATCCGTCACATTGCGGGACTCATCCGCGAGCGGGGACTTCGTGTGGAAATCGAGGTGGATGGCGGCATCGACGCGAAAACCGCGCCGCAGGTCGCCGCCGCCGGCGCCACGATCCTGGTCGCCGGATCCGCGGTTTTCGGGCAATCGGACCGGGCTGGTGCAATCGAAACGCTACGGAACGCTGTTAGGGGACAGAAGGTATGAGGCATACCCCATACCTCATACCCCATACCTCGTGCCCCACATCGGAGGAATCTTGAACCTGAAAAGAACAGTCGCAATCGCGACGCTCGTGGTCCTGGCGGCCTGCAGCCGCGGCCCGCGCCAGATCCGCGCCATCGTCGACCCGGAGCTGCTCAAGCTCTCGAAGGAACAGGTGTACGCGAGGGCGGAGGAGCATTTCGCCGCCCACAAGTGGCAGAAGGCGCGCACGTTCTACACCTACCTGTACGAGAACCACCCGAACGACGCCCTCGGCCGCCGCGCGCTGCTGCGCATCGCCGACACGTTTTACGAGCAGGGCGATCCGGTGAACCTCGTCGAGGCGCAGTACAAGTACCGCGATTTCATCAACCGCTATCCGACCAGCGACCAGGCCGACTACGCGATGCTGCGCATCGCCATGTGCTCCTTCAAGCAGATGGAGCGGCCCGACCGCGATCAGACGAAGACGAAGGAAGCGCTCGAGAAGTTCAACGACATGCTGCGCACCTATCCGAACAGCCCGAACAAGGCGGAAGCGGAAGCGCGGCGGCAGGACACGCTCGACCGGCTCGCGAAGCACGAGCACATCGTCGCGAAGTTCTACACGAAGCGCGGCAGCTGGAACGCCGCGGTGCAGCGCCTGAACTTCCTCATCGACACGTATCCGAACTACGTCGACCGCGCCGCGGCCTTCTACGATCTCGCGAACGCGCTGCAGCGGCTCGGCCGCACCGGCGAGGCGAAGCTCTACTTCGAGCGCGTCGTCTCCGAGTTTCCGGAGAGTGAATACGCCGGCCGCGCGAAACGCCGCCTGGGTGACTCGAAGGCATGAGGACGCTGCTCGCCGGCGCCGCGCTGCTTCTCGCCGCCTGCGCATCGACGCAGTCGCCGGACGGCGCGATGCCGCCGCCTCCCGCGGCGCAACAGCAGCAGACCGCCGCCTCGGACCAGCGGCTCGATGAGCTCCAGACCACGCTGACGGAGCTCCTCGAGCGCATCGACGTCCTCAACCAGCGCATCGCGCGCATGGAGGAAGAGCGTGTGGTGCGCGGCTCGGCCGCGCCCCCGCCCCCGCCCGAAAGCGTGCCGGAGGCACGCACCACTCCAGCACCAGCACCAGCCCAGGCGCAAGCGCAACCCCAGGCCGCGCTCGTCGGCGCGAAGCTCGCCGACGACTACCGGAGGGCGATCATGCTCTTCGGGCGGGGCAGCTACGCCGAGGCGCGGAAGGCATTTCAGGCTGTCTACGACTCCGATCAGACCGGCGATCTCGCCGACAACGCGCTGTTCTGGATCGGCGAGACGTACTTTGCCGCGCGCGACTACAACAACGCCATGCGCTTCTACGCGCGCGTGACCACCGACTACGCCGATCAGAACAAGGCGCCGGACGCGCTCTACAAGACCGCGCTCGCCCAGGAGAAGACCGGCGACCTCGCGCTCGCGCGCAAAACCCTGCAGCAGGTCATCGAGCGTTATCCCTACTCGACGTTCGCCACATCCTCGAAGCAGGAACTGCAGCGGATCCGGTACTGATCGCTACAATACCGCCCCATGGCTGAAGAAACCGAAAGCGGCGCCAGTCTGCTCGCGCGGCGCGAATACGCGCGCGCGGTTCCGGTGCTGAAGCGCGAGCACGAAAAGTACCCGTCGAATCCGCGCATCCGCCTCCAGTACGCCGACGCGCTCGCCGGCGCGGGGATGATGGAGGAGGCCGTCGCGCAATACGAGGCGACGGCGAAATACTACGAAGACAACGGCCTCACCGTACAGGCCATCGCCGTCCGCAAAAAAGGGGAGAAGGCGAGCGAGCAGCTCAAAAAGCCGGACGAGGAAGCAGCCGGCAAAAGCGAGCCGCTGTTCACGCATGCCGTTCCAAAGAGTCCGCTCTTCGAGATGCTCAGCGAAGACGAGCGCGCCGCGATCGTGAAGGAAATGGAAGTCGAATCGCACGAGGAAGGCAGCGTGATCATCAACGAAGGCGACCCCGGCACGTCGATGTACATCATCGCGTCGGGCGAGGTGAAGGTCTACACCCGCTCCCCGAAAAAGAGCGGCCCCGTGTACCTCGCGCGCCTCGGCGAAGGGGATTTTTTCGGAGAAGTCAGCGTGTTGACCGGGAAGCCTCGCACGGCAACGATCACCGCATCGCAGCGCACCGAGCTGTTGCGGCTGGACAGGGAAAAGCTCGACGGCGTCCTGTCGAAATATCCCGGGATCCGAAAAGTGCTCGACGACTTCTATCGCAAGCGCGCGAACCACACCGTCGAGGCCATGATCGAGAGTCTGAAGAAGAAATGACTGTTCTTGCAATTCGTAAATACGGCGACGACGTCCTCCGCCTGCCGGCCGAGCCGGTGGCGCGGATCGACGAGGCGTTGCAGTCGCTGATCGACGACATGATCGACACGATGTACGCCGCTCCCGGCGTCGGCCTCGCCGCGAACCAGGTCGGCGTCGCGCAGCGGCTCATGGTCATCGACCTTTCCGTCGGCAAGCGTCCCGGTGAATGCCACGTGTTCATCAACCCCGAGATCGTCGAGGCCGAAGGGGAGATCACCGAGGAAGAAGGCTGCCTCTCGATCCCCGACTTCGTCGAAGTCGTGACGCGGCCTGAGCGCGTGAAGCTGCGCTACCTCGACCGCAACGGCGAGACGCGCGAGATGTGGGGCGACGGACTGATGGCGCGCGCGATGTGCCACGAGATCGATCACCTCAACGGCACGCTCTTCGTCGATCATCTCCGCGGATTCAAGAAGGATCGCATCCTGAAGAAGATCGCGAAGCTCGCGAAGTCCGGGATGTGGATGTAGCCATGCGCCACACCGCCATCGTCACCGAGATCCAGCCGCTCGCGCCGAGCGTGCTGCAGATCACCGTTTCCTTCACTGGAGAGTTTCATTTCCAGCCCGGCCAGTGGGTGAACTTCCGTTTTCCGGAAGGCGTGTCGCGCGCGTACACGATCGCCTCCGCGCCGGAGCGCCCCGAGGCCGTGCAGCTTTGCGTGCGGCTCGGAGCGGGGAAGGGTGGGGACGCGCTGCGCAAGCTCGAGGCGGGCGCGGAAGTGTCGGTCGACGGGCCGCACGGCGACTTTCTGCTGCCCGACGGCGACGAGCGCAACGTCGTCTTTCTCGCCGGCGACGTCGGCATCGCGCCGATCCGCAGCATCGTCCTGCACATGCTCGCGCAGAAAGACGGACGCGCGATCCACGTGCTCTACGAGCCCGACCAGCGCCACATCCTCTACGCCGGCGACTTCGATCCCCTCGCGCGCGCCGGCCAGATCGTGCACGAGAGCGGCCCGATCGAAACGCTGATCGAGCGCAACCGCGCCACGATCGCCGAGTCCGCCGTCATGGCCGCCGGCTTCGACCCGTTCCTCGACCGCGCGCGCCGCGCGATCGCCTCGATCGGCGTCGACCCGAAGGCCATGATCACCGAGACCTTCGGCCCGGAGCCGTAGACCGGCTACCTCAGCCAGCCCGGCATTACGCCGCGGCGGCGGGCTTCTTCGCGGAACTCGGCGAAGGCGCGAGTGGCGCGTTCCACTTCGAGACGCGCGTAGGGGATCCGTTCCTGCGTGTGCACAAGCAGCGTCGAGTCGTACGAGAACGCGTGCGGTTTGAAGCCGAGGGCGAGCAGCGTGTGGATCTTCGACTGCAGCTCCTTCGCGCGCGTCTCGAGCATCTGCAGCTCCTCGGTCGCGCGGCGGATCGCTTCCTCGTGCGCGCGCGCCTGACGGCGCCATGACCACTCGTCCTCGTTGTTCAGGTTCACCGGCGTGAGCAGAGACTCGGGCACGCGCGGCGGAGTCACGGGCGTGCCGGCGTGATTTTTCTCCAGCGCTTCGATGAGCCGCTTGCGCTGTTCGTCCGACACCGCGAGCCGCGTGCGAGGCTCCTCGGCAGCCGGCGTCGCGGCCTCCGGTTCGTTCACCGTGCGCTCGATTTCGGCCGCCGGCAGCGAATAGAGCGTACCGCCGGAGCGGAACGTCACCACGCCGTTCTCCTCGCGCGCCACCCCGTCATCCACCGAAAAGCGGTCGCCCGACCGCAGCACGAGCGTCGTCGTCGTGAGGGTGAGGAGGAGGACGGGCAGGAGGTTCATGCTCATAAGATTACCCCCTAAGCTAGAATCTCGCGACTCCATGGGAAGTATTCTGATCGCCGCCCTGTGCGGCGTCTTTTACCTGATCTTCGACGCGCTGCGCGCTTTCGCGCTGCAACTCAGCCCTGTTCGCCTGCGCCGCCTCAGCACGACCTCCGAGGAAGGCGGGTCGCTCTGGACCTACTTCGACATCGACGACTCCCAGCTCGTCAGCGGCGCGATGCTGCAGATCGCGCTCGTCATCGGCGTCGCCTCGACGACGATGATCTTCGCCGACTGCGGAATCGGCTGCGCTCTGCTGCGGAGCGTCCTGATCTGGCTCGCCGTCGTGATGGTCTGGAAGTTCGTCCTCGCGCTGATCCCCGAGGACACCGGCGAGATGGTGCTGCGCGCGCTCCTCCCGTTCTCGCGCGCCAGCTACTACCTCTTCTGGCCCTTCCTCTTTCCGCTGCGCAAGCTCCTCGAGCGCCTCGAGCGCGCGGAGCAGGCGGACGACGAGGAGGAAGAAGTCACCGACGAAGAGGTGCAGGCGTACATCGACGTCGGCGAAGAGGAAGGGATCATCGAGCCGGCGGAAGGGAGGCTGCTGCAGTCGATCGTCGACTTCGGCGACCGCCTCGCGCACGAGATCATGACGCCGCGCATCGACGTCCTCGCCTTCGATGCGCGCCGGCCGATCGAGGAGCTGGCGAAGCTGTTCAGCGAGTCGAAGTACTCGCGCATCCCCATCTACGAGACCAGCATCGATCAGATCACCGGCATCGTGCACATCAAGGAGCTGTTCGACGCGATCCTGAAACACGAGACGAGAACCGTGCAGGAGCTCGCGCGTCCGCCGTACTTCGTGTCAGAGACGAAGAAGGTGTCGGAGCTGCTGCGCGAGTTTCAGAGCGAGCATCTGCAGATCGCGGTGGTCGTCGACGAGTACGGCGGCACCGCCGGCATCGTGACGACCGAGGACATCATCGAGGAGATCGTCGGCGAGATCGCGGACGAGCACGAGGACGAGGAAGCCACGATCGTCGATCTCGGCAACGACTCGTATCTCGTCAGCGGCATGCTGCGCGTCGAAGAGCTCGAGGAACGTCTCGGCGCGAAGCTCAGCGGCGACGACTACGAGACCGTCGCCGGCCTGATCTTCACGACCCTCGGCCGCGTGCCGAAAGTCGGCGCCGTCGTGACGAAGAACGGCTTTCGCTTCGAAGTCGAGCGCGCGGACCGCCGCCGCATCTATCGCGTGCGCGTCAGCAAAGATCCCGACTGGAAGCTGGACGAGGAAGAGGAAGAGGAGTGAGCGAGACCGCTCCGCGCTTCGGTATGGTCACCCTCGTCGGCCGCCCCAACGCCGGCAAGTCGACGCTGCTCAACCGTATCCTCGGGCACAAGGTCTCGATCGTCAGCGCGAAGCCGCAGACGACGCGGAACCGGATCGTCGGCATTCTCAACGACGAGCGCGGGCAGATCGCGTTTCTCGACACGCCGGGGATTCATCGGCCGCTGCACAAGCTGAACGTGCGGATGATGGATCACGTGCGGTCGTCGCTGAGCGAGGCGGACGTGATCGCGCTGATCGTCGACGCGACCGAGCCGTTCGGGAAGGGCGATCAGTTCGTGATCGATCTGCTGCGCGACGAGAAAGAGCGCAATCCCGATGCGAAGCGGTTCGCGATCCTCAACAAGATCGATCTGCTCAAGAAGCACAAGCTCCTGCCGCTGATGCAGCAGTACCACGGCTTCGGCATCTTCGACGAGATCATCCCGATCTCGGCATCGAACGGCGAAGGGGTCGAGAAGCTGATCGAAATCGCGTTCCAGTCGATGCAGCCGGGCGCGGCGCGGTATCCGACGGAGGACTACACGACGCAGCCGGAGCGCTTCTTCGCCGCCGAGATCGTGCGCGAGAAAGTGCTGGTGCACACGTCCGAGGAATTGCCGTACACCACCGCCGTCTCCGTCGATCGCTTCGAGGAAGACGAGGAGACGAACTTCCTCACCATCTACGCCACGATCTTCGTCGAGCGCGACTCGCAGAAGGCCATCGTGATCGGCAAACAGGGCGCGATGATCAAGCGCATCGGCACCGAGGCGCGGCAGGAACTGGAGACCATCCTCGGCGCGAAAGTGTTTCTTGATTTACATGTGTCGGTGCACGAGCGCTGGCGCGAAGACGAGCGTTTTCTCGGCGAGCTCGAGTGGCCACTCCGCTGAAGAAAAAAGCGTTACCATAGCGCCCAGTCGTCGCTTTCAAAACAATCGAGGAGGTCCTATGGTCGCAACCCCGCGAGTCCTTCGTGCTCTGATCCTGGTGTGTTTCGCCCTCGTTCTCGCCACCCCCGCCCTTTTCGCGCAGCAGACAGGCGCGCTCCATGGAACAGTTACCGCCACCGACGGCTCCGCCCTTCCGGGCGTCACCGTGGAGGCCAAATCAAACGTGCTGCCGACGCCGCGCGTGACGATCACGGACAGCAATGGCAACTACCGCATGCCGGCGCTGGTCCCGGGATCGTACACGCTCGACTTCTCGCTGGCCGGCATGCAGTCGGCGCAGCGTAAAGCGCAGGTGCAGCTCGGACAGGACGTCCTCGCCGACGCGCAGCTCGGCGTCGCCGGCGTGTCGGAGAACATCACCGTCACCGCCGAGGCCACGCTCGTCGACAAGGAATCGAACGAGCTGCAGGTCGGCATCACCGGCGACCAGATCCAGGCGCTGCCGGTCGCCCAGGATTACCGCGATCTGCAGAAGCTGATCCCCGGCGTCATGGTGTCGAACGACGAAATCCGCGGACCGAGCGCCGGTGCGAGCGGCCAGGACAACGTCTATCTCTTCGACGGCGTCAACGTCACGATGCCGCTGTTCGGCGTCCTGACCAACGAGCCGTCGTCGCACGACATCGCCCAGGTGAACGTCATCAAGGGCGGCGCGAAAGCGGTCGACTTCGACCGCGCCGGCGGATTCCTCATCGACTCCGTCAGCAAGTCCGGAACGAGCCAGTTCACCGGCGAAGTCAAATACGAAGTCCTCAACAGCAGCTTCATCTCCGATCTCGACCGCGGCACCAACCTGACCTATCTCGAAGACCGCGACTGGATCACCGCGAACTTCGGCGGTCCGCTCCTTTCGGACCAGTTGTTCTTCTACGTGTCGTACTACCGTCCGACGAAAGAGCGCTCCAATCAGGCGAACCTCTACGGCGAGCTGCCGGCGTTCGAGAGCATCCGCAACGAGGCCTTCGGAAAGCTGACGTGGACGCCGACGCAGTCGTGGCTCGTCAACACCAGCTACCGCCACTCGCAGCGCACCGACAGCTCGGGCGATAACTTCGGAACGCGATTCGCGGGCTCGACCGGGACCGGCGGCAAGCAGAAGCTGCAGATCGGGACGCTCGAAGTTTCGGACGTCCTCAACGCGCGCAGCTTCGTCACCGGCAAGTTCACCGACTTCCGCAACCCCGGATTCGGCACCTCCGACAACATCGCCGACATCACCATCTCGACGGCGGCGGGAACGCAGCTACCGATCGCCAATCTCGACACGATCGGCCGTCTAACCGTTCCGACTCTCGGCACGAATACGACGGTGAACGCATTCCTCCAGCCCTTCATCGACAAGTACGGCTACGTCCAGAACGGCGTGCGTACGGGCGGCGGCCGCGTGGGCTACGGTCCGTTCTCGCACGACGACGACAGCTTCTTCCGCCGCAGCGGCCAGGTCGGCTACAACCTGACGCTCGGCAACGTCATCACGCACGACTTTCACGTCGGCTATCAGCGGTACAAGGATTCCGAGGATCGCTTCCAGACCTCGAACGGCTGGGGCGACATCACCATCCCCGGCGGTGCGACGAACTGCACCGCGGCCATCTGCGGAACCGTGAAGCCGATCTTCTTCCAGGCCAACGTGAGCCAGCAGGGCGCGCGCGGCGTGCCGACGATTCACTCGGAGTTCCATTCGCAGGCCTTCGAGATCAACGACACCATCAAGTGGAACGACTGGTCGTTCAACCTCGGCGTGCTGGCCAGCAATGACACGCTGTACGGCCAGGGTCTGAAGAGAGCCGACAACATCGCCGGCTACGTGGCGTCGCCCGGCACGAAGTACAAGATGTTCGAGGTGCCGTTCCAGAAGCTGATCCAGCCGCGCCTCGGCGCGACGTGGGCGTACAACGGATCCGATACGGTCTACGCGAGCTATTCGCGTTACAACCCGGCCGCGAATTCCGATGCGCGCGCGGCGTCGTGGGACCGCAACCTCGTGGCCACAATCAACGCCTACTTCGACGCCAACGGTGTGCTCATCGGAGTCGATCCGGTGACGTCGTCCTCGGGTAAGTTGTTCGTGCAGAACATCGATCCGCCCAGCATCAACGAGTACCTGATCGGCACCGGCCAGCAGCTCACCAACCGCTGGTCCGCGCGTATCTACGGACGCTACCGCCGCGGCGGGAACTTCTGGGAAGACGTCCCGAACAACTCGCGCGTCTGCTACAAAGTCGGCCCCGGAGCCACGGGCGGACAGTGCATCGCGACGTCGGTTCCGTCCGACGCGCCCGCGGGCGTTCCGCGCGAGCCGTACATCGCCGATCTGCCGGCGCGTCTCGCCGCCATCACCAGCGGCTCGTCGTACGTGATCGCGGAGCTCGACGGCGCGTTCAACAAGTATTACGAAGCCACGATGGAGCAGGACTGGAACAACGGCACCGTGTTCCTCCGCGGCTCGTACACATGGAGCCATTACTACGGCAACTTCGACCAGGACAACACGACCGTCGTCAACGACGCGTCGGCGTTCATCGGCTCGTCGTTCATCGGCGACGGCGCGGGACGCCAGGTCTGGAACAATCGCTACGGCGATCTGCGCGGCGACCGCCGGCACATGCTGAAGGTCTACGGCACGTACCAGCTGCCGTGGCGCGCGACCGCCGGCGCGTTCTTCAACTACCAGTCAGGTCAGCCGTATGAGCTCTGGAGCTTCCAGCAGGTCAACCCTGAGCTCACGACGTCGACGAGCGACTCCAGCCGCTACATCGAGCCCGCGGGAAGACGGCGCACGCCGTCGCATGCCCAGCTCGATCTGCAGTACACGCAGAACATCCCGCTGCCTCGCGGTCTGAACATGCAGTTCATCGTCGACATGTGGAACGCGATGAACAAGCAGACCGGATACAACTTCGAGAACCGCCTCGCGACTCTCGGCTCGTGCAACACATCCGACTGCATCACGACAGGCGTCCCCGAGCAGCCCGCGGTGAACGCTCCGTTCGCGAGGAACTTCTACGGCCCGCGCCGCTACCAGCTCGCGGTGCGCCTCCAGTTCTAGTCGCTGTAGTGGAGGACAGGCAATCCTGCCTGTCCTCCCTCCTCACTGGAACAGCCTCTCCCTCGCAATCAGCTCCCGCGTCGTCGCGTCCGCGTGATCGCGCGCCGCTTCGATCCGCGCACGCGCATCCGGCTCGCGTAAAAGCACGCTCACCTGCGCGCGCTTGAACAACGCCATCGGATACGCGGGGTGCGAGGCGGGAACGCGATCGAGCGCGGCACGCGCGTCGTCGAAACGCCGTGCGGCGAGATAGAGCACGCCGAGCTCGAGATCGTGTCCGCCGCGCGCGCGTTCGAACGCATCGATGGCGACCTGCGTGTTGCCGGTCTGCATCGCCAGCTCGCCGAGCCGCCCGAGCTCGCCCGCGCTCGGTGTGCGGAGCGTGTACAGCCGCTGGCGTAGTGCGATCGCGTCCTCGAATCGCTGCTGCCGTTCGCGGATCACCACCAGCGCCTCGATCGCCGCCACGCGCTCCGGAAACTCGGCGACGATCTGTTCCAGCATCGGTGCGGCTTTCTCCCACTCGCTGCCGCGCGCGTAATGCAGCGCGAGATACGTGCGGACGTCGGGCGACTGCGGCGCGATCGTCTGCGCGCGCTGATACGCCGCGAGCGCGTTTCGCTCGTCACGCAGCGCCGAGTACGCGGTCGCGAGACGCAGCGCGGCGTCGAGGTTGTGCGGATCCTTCGCGAGCACCTGCTCGAGCAGCGGAATCGCCTCGCGATATTGCTCGCGCACGAAGAGCCCCGACGCCTTGTCGAGGGTCGGGAAGAGCTCGGCCATGTCGGCGGGGCGCGGCGCGTCCCTGCGCACGACCGGCTTCACTTCCGCGGCGACATACCCGAGGCTCGCGAGCTTGCGGCGCTCCTCCTCGGAGGTCGGCGTCGCGCTCGCCGCCGACTCCAGCGAAGGAATCGGATACTCGCGCAGCGTCGCGCGCACATCGCGCGAAAGCTCGGCGGACGACGCGAGATCGTGCGTCTCGCCGGGATCCGCGACGACGTCGTAGACCTCGAGCCGCCCTGCGAAAATCGCCTTGCGCGTCCCCTCGACCGCCATCACCTGCGGCTGCCACCCGTAGTCGAGGAACGGCTTCATCGCCTCGCCCGCGACCACCGTCTCGTGCGCCGCGCGCAGCGAATGCTCGGCGCCGAGTCCCGCCCAGTCCGCGATCGTATGAAACACGCGGCGCGTGCTCACCGGCGTCGCGCTCGTGCCCGGAGTCACGCCGGGTCCGACGAGCAGCAGCGGCACGTGCATCGTCGCCTGATACAGCAGATTCCCATGCTGCGCCTCGCCATGCTCGCCGAGGCCCTCGCCATGATCCGCAACGACCACGATCGCGCCGCGCCCGTTCGTGCGGCGCTCGAAGTCGCGCACCAGCCGCCCCAGCTGCTCGTCCATCGCCGCCACCTCGCCGAGGTACGGCTGCTGCGCGTAGCGGCCGTGGAACGGCTCCGGCGGCGTGTACGGATAGTGCGGATCGTAGTAGTGGATCCAGAGGAAGAGCGGCTGCCGCGTTTCCTTCGCCAGAAACGCGAGCACGCCGTCCGTCGTCTGCCGCGCCGTCCGCTCCGCCGCGCCGTCGGGCATCCGGTCTTCGTACACATCGAAACCGCGCGCGAGTCCGAAGCGATGATCGAGCGCAAACGCGGAGACGAACGCCGCCGTCCGATACCCCGCCGCGCGCAACTTCTCCGCGAGCACCGCCCGCCCTTCCTGCAACCGCCGCCCGTTCTCATGAACGCCATGCCCACCGGGATACAGCCCCGTCAGCATCGAACCGTGCGACGGCAACGTCTGCGGCGTCGTGCTGTACGCCTGCGTGAACCGCATCCCCCGCGCCGCCAGCGCGTTGAACGCCGGTGTCGCCGCCCCGATCGCGTCCGCGCGCGTGGTGTCGAGGGTGATGAGGAGGATCGAAGGGGGAGGAGGAATGGGTTCGGGGGTATGGCAGGCGGGGAGCGTGAGCAGGAGCAGGGGAACGAGTCGTCGCGCGACGGCAATCACACGGCGCAGTGTCTCGCATCTCGCGCCCACGTGCGAGCGTCTGCTCGCGTTGCGCGGCTTCGCCGCTTCCGGGTTTCGTTACGCGGCTGCACAGGCGAGGAAGCCCGGGTCACGGAACACGAAGAGCGCCGCAGGCGCGCACGAGCCACACTTCTACGCCAGCCCCCGCAGATACTCCGCGAACACCTCGTTGAAGAGCGCGCCGGGGCGGCGGGTGCGGAGGTGGGTGACGACTTCGAGGCCGGGCATGCCGAGGCGGTGGAGGATCAGGCCGGCGACGAGGGCGGAGCGGTTGAAGCCCATGCCGCAGTGGGAGAGGACGCGGTGGCCGGAGGCGACGAGGTGCGCGCCGAGGCTGACCACCGCTTCGAGCTTGCAGAGGTCGGGCAGCTCCTCGTCGTAGATCGGGAAGTAGACGTAGAGGCAGCCGTTCGGGACCGAGGGGATGCACTCATCGAGACCGCCCTCGAGATCGATCACCGTATCGATGCCGTGCGACGCCACGATCGACCAGTCGTGGATGACCGGCGAGATGTAGAGGCAGCCGGCTTCGTCGACCTGATGCAGCCGCGAGAGATCGGGAATCACGGCATCAGTCCTTCCGGTCGAACTGCGTCGCGCGTTTGCGCAGTTCGTGGAGCCGCTCGATGCGAAACATCGGCGGCGTTTCCTTCCCCGACAGAATCGCGTCCGCGACGATTGCGCCGACGGCGGGCGAGAGCTTGAACCCGTGCCCCGATCCACCGCCCGCGAGCCAGACGTGTTTCGCGGCGGGGTGGCGGTCGATGATGAGGTGCCCGTCGGGGCTGTTCTCGTACTGGCAAACCTCGGCTTTGATCAGCGGGGCTTTCGCGAGCTCGGGGAAGCGCTCCGACAGGACATGGCGCGCGCGGGCGAGCCCTTCCGCGGACGGCGTGCGGTCGCCGTTGGTGGGGTCGAACGGCTCGCCGCGCGTGTCGTCCGCGATCTTGAATCCGCGGCCGTCGACGTCGGGAACGCCGTAGACGATCCGCTCGCCGAAATCGATCCAGACGGGGAAACGGCCCGGCAGGTAGCGATCGGATCCGGCGGGCGTGCCGAAGTAGAAGACCTCCTGGCGCGTCGGCTGGATCGCGTCGCCGATGACCTCGGGGAACATGCGGCCGAGCCATGGTCCGCACGCGAAGACGTACGCGTCGGCTTCAACGCGCGAGCCGTTCACGATCGCGGCTGGATCGATTTGCGCGGTGCGATAGGTGCCGCCGGCTTTTTGAAATGCGTCGCGCACGGCGACGCAGGCGCTGCGCGCGGACAGGGTGCCGGCGCGGCGCTCGAGCCACACGGACTGCACGCCGCGAAAGTCGATTTGCGGATAGCGTTGCGCGGCGGCGTCGAGCGCGAGCTTGTCGACGGCGAATCCGAGGTCCTTCAGAATCGGGACGGCGGAACGGACGTATGCATCATCACCGCGATGCATCCAGAGCGCGCCGGTCTCGACGTAGAGCGACGGGTCGAGCTGTCCCCAGAGCTCGTACGCGCGCTTCACCATCTCGACGTAGATGCGATCCGCGCCGTAGATCGCGCGGATGACGCGGCTCTCGCCGCCGGAGCTTGAGCGCGCGTTGCCGGGCCCCCAGGCGTCGACGAGCGTGACGTCGGCGCCCATGCGGCGGAGCTGGAGCGCGGTCCAGCCTCCGAACGCGCCCGCGCCGACGACGATCACGCGCGGCTTCGAGGCCGGCAGCAGCGAATCGAGGCGCGCGGCGATCGGAATCGCCGCGGCGCCTCGCAGGAACGTCCGCCGGGTAAGTCCCGTCACGGCCTCAGAAGATCACGCGCGTGCTGACGCCGATCGTCCGCGGCTGATTGGTCAGATAGCCGACGCGCGCGCGCGTGCCGCGCTCCTGATCCAGCGCGAGGAGCGCCCGCTCGTCGGTAATGTTGTTGATGAAGAGCGCCGTGTCCCATTTGCCCTTCAGGAAGCCGACGCGGACATTGATGACGTCGTACGCCGGCAGTTTCGGATCGAACGTGAACGTGTTCTGCGTGAACGGACCGCCGATACCCGTCGCACCGAACGACAGCAGGTTCACGGTGCCGAAGCCCGCGGCCTGATCGCCGATCTGCGTGTAGCGGTCGCCGATGTGCTGATAGGCGCCGGTGAGATAGCCGGCCAGCGTGTTGATGGTCCAGTGATACGTCGCCGCCGCCGCCATCTGGAACTCGGGAACGGTCGGCAGGCGATTGCCCTCGCGGATGCCGGCGACGACGCCACCGGAGGAGTCGAGGAGCGTCGACCGCAGCTCGGAGTCGATCTTGCTCGCGGAAATGGCGAAGTCGAACACATCGGTGGGCGAGAGCTCGAACTCCGCCTCGATGCCCTGGCTGCGCGCGTCGGGGACGTTGAAGATGATGCGCGACGAGCACGAGCCGGCGGTGACGGTTGCCTGCAGGTTCTCGATGTCGGCGCGGAACGCGGCGACGTTGAACGAGCCGCGGCCGCCCATCACGCGCGCCTTCGCACCGACCTCGTAGTTCCACAGCGTCTCGTCTTCCCACGTGTCGCGGCCGCCATACGTCACGCGGTCCTGCGCCGTGCAGAGCGGCAGGTTCAGCGGATCGTTGATGCCGCCGAGGCGGAAGCCCTTCGAGACCTGCGCGTTGAGGCGGAGGTCGTCGCTCATCCTGAAGCTGGCGATGACGCGCGGCGCGATGCCATCGGCGGTCGACGAGCCGACGCTGTCATTCGGATCGGAGAAGATGCCGTCGAAGACCTGCGTGCGATCTTCCTCGAAGTCGTAGTAGCGCAGGCCGCCGGTGAGGTCGAACCTGTCGGTGATCGACCACGTCGCCTCGCCGAAGAGCGCGATCTGGTTGTAGTCGTAGTGGAGATCGGACTTGTACAGCTCGTCCTTTTTCGCCAGCTTCGATCCGGCGGTCGAGAGCCCGCTGAGCGGTCCGCAGCTCACCACGCGGCAGCGATCTTCGAAGCCGAGGACCGGCAGATTCTGCGTGTAATCGCGCGTGCTGTCGCTGTAATAGATACCGGCCACGTACTGCCAGCGATCACGGTCGCCGGAGAGTCGCACTTCCTGCGTGAGCGCCTCCGCCTGGGTCGCGTCGTAGAGCGGCGCGTTGATCGTATAAACGCTCGCGGGCGCGCCGAAGGAGCCGCCGGTGATGCTCGCCGTCAGCGCGGTTGCGTCGCGAATGACCAGCACGTCGCGATCGGTGTACGACGTGATCGAGGTCAGCGTGAGGTGGTCGCTGAAGTCGTAGGAGATATTGAGGTCGCCGAGCAGGAACTCGTCGGTGGTCGGCTCCTCGAACTGCGTGAACTGCCGGCGCTCGCCGAGATTCGCCTTCGGCCGCGTCGTGGTGTACGGATTGCCGAGGATGTTGTAGGCGTCGATGCGGTTCCAGCCGTCCGAGTTGATTTCCTGGTACAGCAGGCGCGGCGTGATGCTCCACTGCTCGCTCGGCTGGAAGAGGAACGCGACGCGCGCGCCGAGCCGGTCGCCGGTGTTGACGTCCTCGTTGACGGTGAGGTTGGGCTGTACGGCGTCGATGAAGCCGCCGTAGCTCGTGTAGTACGCGGCGACGCGCATCGCCGACGTCGCGCCGAACGGCACGTTCACCGCCGCCTTGATGCTGCCGCCCGTGCCGCCGTCGCCGACGCTGTTGAGCGTCAGCTCGCCGATCGTTTCACTGGCGCCGAGCTTCGGCTGGTTGGTGATGTAGCGCACCGTGCCGGAGAGCGAGCCGGAGCCGAACAGCGTTCCCTGCGGTCCGCGCAGGACTTCGACGCGGTTCAGGTCGAAGAGATCGACGTCGGGCGTGAAGAGCGAGAGCGACATCACCGACTCGTCGAGGTAGACGCCGACCTGCTCCTTGACGCCGGGCTGGTCGCGTACGATCTGGCCTGCCGAGACACCGCGCATTGCGACCTGGCTCTGTCCGGGCCCGAGGTTCTGCACCGTGAAGCCGGCGACGTTCGCCGCGATGTCTTCGATTGTTTCGGCGCCGAGGTCGCGCAGCTCGGCCTCCGTCGGCGCGGCGACGGACATCGGAATCTCCTGCACCGTCTCCTCGCGTTTGCGCGCGGTGACGACGATCTCCTCTTCGACCTTCTGCGGTTCTTCCGCAGTCGTCTGAGGTGGAGGTGCTTCCTGGGCAATGAGGGGAATCGCGGGAATCGCGAGGATCAGGATCAGGACGTACCACAGGATTCTCGTTCGCGGGCTGTTCATTTGGGGCCCCCTTTCGGTTCCAACCGCCGGTCCTTTGACTTGATGAGCTCGATTCTCCTCAAACGATTAAAGGACGTCAATGCTGACCAGCGTGACGTCGTCGACGTCGCTTCGCTCATCGCGCCACTGCCGCACCGCTCGCGCGACGTCGTCCGCGCTCGCGCCGCCGCGGATCGCGGCGTGGAGCCGCTCCTCGCCGAAGGCCTCGCCGCGCGCGTTCAGCGCCTCGATCACGCCGTCGGTGTATGCGAAAACGCGATCGCCGGACTGCAGCGTCGTCGACTCGGAGGTGTACGTTCCGTCGAAGCGCCCGAGGACCACGCCGCGCGGGCCGAGCTCGCGCACTTCCTCGCCGCGGTACAGGAGGGGCGGCGGGTGGCCGGCGTTCGCGACCTCGACGCAGCGGCCCTCGGCGTCGAAATAGAGATACGTCGCGGTGACGAACGCGCGCTGCATCTGGCCGCGCAGCGTGAGGTGCACTTCGCGCAGCAGCGCCGCGGGATCGTGCGCGAGGCGCGACTGCGACGACACCGCGATCTTCACCATCGACGCGATGAGCGCGGCCGGCACGCCGTGTCCCGAGACGTCGGCGACGAGCGCGCCGACGCGGGCGTGATCGACGCGCAGGAAGTCGTACAGATCGCCGGCGACGGACGACGCCGGATCGTAGTGCGCGTGAAAGCGCAGTCCGGCGACGTCGGGCATCGCGTGCGGCAGAATCGACTGCTGGATCTCGCGTGCGGTCGCGAGCTCGCCTTCGAGCGCGACCCGCGCTCGCTCGCCGCGCAGCACGTTCCTCGTGGCCGCGTATCCGAGGGCGAGCACGAACGCGACGAAGCCGGGCGTCTCGTCGAGATCGCCCGGCAGGATGCCGAGTCCCGCGAGGTTGTTGATCAGCGCGAGCAGGAGGAACAGCAGCGAGCCCGCGAGGATCACGCGCAGCTCCGGTGACGACCAGCTGCGCGTGTGCAGCACGTTGAAGAAGATGTTCAGGCCGCCGGCGATGACGAGGATGTTGTTCACAGCCTCGAGCGACGCCGGACGGCCCGTCGCGAGATCGGTGGCGAGTGCGATCGGCGCGAATGCGATGAACGCGTAGAGCTGCCAGCGCAGGGACGACTTCCAGCCGTCGCCGAGGAGACGCCGCGCGAGCGCCCATCCCGGAATGTTGATCAGATATGTGAGCCACGCAACCGCGTACTGCGTTTCGCGCACGCGCATGCCGAGTCCCCACGGCAGCCACGAGTTGGCGAAGATACGCGCGCCGTACAGCGTCGCCATGAGGCCGAAGAACAGCAGCGCGCGCGTTTCCGCGCGGCGCAGCAGCTGCGAGACGAGGATGGCGATGAGGCCGATCACGATGAGGATCGCGCCGGCGACCACGCCGCCGAGGTCGTGGCGAAGCGGATCGGCGCTCGCGCGCTGAATCGCCGCGGGCAGCTCGGCGCGCGATGCGAGCAGGGGAGCGCTCAGCAGCGGCGCGTCCTCGTCGACATCACTCACGCGTGCGTACACGCGCCGCCCCGCCGAATCCGGCGGCAGCGGCACGACGTGCAGCGTCAGCCGCCCGTGCGATGCCGCATCGCGAAAGGTATAGATGGGACGCTGGTCGACGAACAGCGTGAGCTCGCCGACATACGCGCGAAACACGAGCTGCGCATCCGCGGCCGTGTTCTCCGGCAATCGATTGCGAGACCAGAAGTCGCGCCCGCGCTGCGAGTCGACGTCGTCACGCCACGCGATCTCATCCCCCGGCGGCGTCGCGCGCGGCTCCGTGACCGCGCGTTGCCATCCGTCATCGAGCGAGACGATGGCGAGGAGGATGAGGAGTGGCAGGTGCATGGGGTTGGGCATCGTAGCGTGAAGCCACGGACTGCTACCATCGCTGAATGCTGAACTACATCTGGTTCGCGCTCATGGCGATCGCTCTCGTCGTCGCGGCGTTCAATGGGACGGCCGAGGCGGTGACGAAGGGGGCGATGGACTCGGCGAAGACGGCGGTCGAGATCGCGATCGGGCTGATCGGCGTGCTCACGCTCTGGTCCGGGATGATGCGCGTCGCCGAGGCGTCGGGCCTCGTGACGCTCCTCGGCCGCGCACTGCGCCCGGTGTTGCGCTGGCTCTTTCCCGAAGTACCGGCGGACCATCCCGCGTCGGGCGCGATCGTGATCTCCATCGCCGCGAACATGCTCGGCCTCAACAACGCCGCGACGCCGCTCAGCATCAAGGCGATGGAAGAGCTGCAGACGCTGAACGACGACAAGGAAACGGCGTCCGATCCGATGGTGATGTTCATGGCCCTCAACACCTCGGGCGTGCAGCTGATCCCATCGACGATGATCGCGGTGCTCGCCGCCGCCGGCTCGACGAACCCGACCGCGATCATCTCGACATCAATCGTGGCGACCGGCATCGGCACGCTCGCTGCGGTCCTCGCCGCCAAACTCCTCTGTCGCTTCTATCCCCATACCCCTCCTCCCTCGCCCGCGATCGAGGTGGCGGCATGATCCGCGAGATCCTCGCGGCGATCTCGCTCTGGGCGATTCCGGTCATGCTCGTCGGCATTCCGCTCGTCGGCATCATCCGGAAGGTGAAGGTCTACGATGCGTTCGTCGACGGTGCGAAGGATGGCTTCGACGTCGCGGTGCGCATCATCCCGTTCCTCGTCGGCCTCCTCGTCGCGATCGGCATGTTCCGCGCCTCGGGGGCGATGGATCTGCTGACCAGCGCGCTGAAGCCGGTGATGAACTCCGTCGGATTTCCGGCGGAGCTCGTGCCGCTGGCGATCCTGCGCACGCTCACCGGCAGCGGCTCGCTCGCGTTCACGACCGATCTCGTGAAGACGTACGGCCCCGACTCGCTGATCGGCCGCATGGCCGCGACGATGTACGGCAGCTCGGAAACGACGTTCTACGTGCTCGCCGTCTACTTCGGCGCCGTCGGCGTGAAGCGTACGCGCCACGCCGTCCCCGCCGCGCTCATCGGTGACGTCGTCGCCGCGATCGCTACGGTCGCTGTATGTGCTTGGATGTTCTGAGGAGGGCGGGCGTCCCGCCCGCCAGCTCACGACAGGCGGGCAGGATGCCCGCCGTCCCGGGGCTTCGACACGAAGTAAATCAGCGCGCCCACGCTGAGGGCGATGGCGGCGGCGGCGAGCTTGTATCGGTCGAGGGTGACCACGAACACGAGCGCGACGAGGGTGCCGAGGATCGGGACGATGAGGCCGGGCGTGCGGAAGCCTTCGTTCAATTTGCGCAGGCGCGGGACGGCGAGGCAGGTCGCGAGATAGGTCGCGAGACGCGCGGTCGCGGAGAGCAGGGCGAGCTGGCGGAACGAGCCGCCGAGTGCGAGCGCGAGAGCGGCGGCGGTATGAATCGCGATCGCCACCGACGGCGTATGAAAGCGGGGGTGGACGTAGGAGAGAGGACCCATACGCCGGTCGAGCGAGAGCGCGAAGAGCATGCGCGAGCCTTCGAGCATCGTGCCCGAGTTCGTGCCGGCCATCGACAACAGCGCGCCGATGGTCACGATCAGCGCGCCGATCGGGCCGATGAGCTCCGCGGCCGCCGACGCGATCGGCGTGTCGGACTTCGAGAGATCGGGCAGCGCCGACATCGCGCCGAGCTGCACGAGCACGTAGATCGTCGCGATCGCGAGAATGCCGGCGAGCAGCGCGAACGGCAGATCGCGCCGCGGGTTCTTGTACTCGCCGGCCGGCACGCCGAGGTTCTCGAAGCCGGCGTAGGCGAACAGCATGAACAGCGCGGCATCCATCCACTTCACGTCGCCCACCGGCAGCGCGAACGACCCCGGCAGCGGATTGTGCTTCCACGCGAACAGCGCGACGAGGATGAAGCCGACGAGCGGGACGAGCTTGCCGAGCGTGAAGACGTAGATCGACGCCGCGCCGTAACGCACGCCGAGATAGTGAATCGCGGCGAGAAAGAGAATCGACCCGGTGATGATCGCCGCGCGCGGCATGCCTTCCTTCAGCGCGGGGAACAGCAGCGCGAGCGCGAGGACGAATCCGTTCGACAGCGACGCGAGGGACGTCACGCGCGCCAGCCAGTTCATCCACCCGGTCTCGAATCCGATGAAGTCGCCGAACGCCGTGCGCGCGTAGAGATACGCGCCGCCCGGCTCGCTGAAATGACTCGCCGCTTCCGCGAAACAGAGCACGAGGATGAACACCGGAATCGCGAACAGCAGCGGTGCCCAGAGCGAGAACGGCCCGAGGAGCTTGTACGACTCGGACGGGAGCAGGAACACGCCGGAGCCGACGACGGCGTTGATGCACATCGCCACGAGGCCCCAGAAGCCGACGGTTCGAATGAGCTTTTCGCTGGGCTTTTCAGTCATCGGCTCTCCTTCACGTACCCCATCCCCCGAATCGTCCGCCCCGGCAGCGCGCCCGTCATCACGCCCTCGCGCAACACCGCCACGCCATTCACGATCACGTCCGAAATCCCCTCGGAAAAATGGTGCGGGTCCTCGAACGTCGAGACGTCGCGGACGGTTTCGGGATCGAACACGATGAGGTCGGCCTTCATCCCTTCGCGGAGGATGCCGCGGTCGCGGAGGTTGGTCCGGAGCGCGGCCTGCGAGGTCATGCGGCGCACGGCTTCCTCGAGCGTCATCAGCTTTTCGTCGCGGACGTAGCGGCCGAGAACGCGCGGGAAGGTGCCGTAGGCTCGGGGGTGAACGGCGGTGTTTTTCGCGCGGAGGTCGGGGCCGGGCGAGCTGGCGTCGGAGCCGACGGAGATCCACGGCTGCTTCAGCGCGTAGCGGACGTCGTCCTCGTTCATCGAGAAGAAGATCACGCGCGGCGACGGCGTGCTTTCCTCGAACAGTTTGACCAGCGCTTCTTCCGGCGGCAGGTTCATCTCCGCGGCGATCTGCTCGATGAACTTCTTCTCGTACTGCGCAAACGCCGGATTGAAGATCTGCGCCACATAGATCCCGCCATCCCCGCGCTTCGCCACCTGCGCGCGCAGCGCCTCGGCGATGCGCGGCCGATCCTCCGGCTTCTTCAGGCGCGCCTGGAAGTCGTCGTAGCCGCCTTCCAGCGCCCAGTTCGGCGCGAGCGTGCTGAGTCCCGTCGACGACGCGGCGTACGGATAGACATTCGCGGCGACGTCGATGCCCGACGCGCGCGCTTCCTCGATCCGCGCGATCACGTGCGGCATGCGTCCCCAGTTCGCGCGCCCGCCGATTTTCAGGTGCCAGATGTTGACGGGGATGCCGGACTCGCGTCCGATGCGAAACGCCTCGTCGAGCGCGTCGTCGATGTGATCGCCTTCGTCGCGGATGTGCGAGAAGTACACGCCTCCGTACTTCACCGCGACGCGCGACAGATTGATGAGCTCCTCGGCGGTGGAGTACATCGCCGGCACGTAGATGAGCGATGACCCGATGCCGATCGCGCCGTCGCGCATGGCCTGCTCGACGATGTGCTCCATCTGCTGCATCTCTTCCAGCGTCGGCTGGCGATTGGTATTGCCGATCACCATCTCACGCGGATTCGACGCGCCGAGGAGCTGCGCGAAATTGATCGCCGCTCCGCGCTTGTCGACCGCATCGAGATAATCGCCGAGCGTGCGGAAACGGCCGGTGAGCGTCGGCCCCGGCGAATTGCCTTCGCCGGTGATCTCCGTCGTCACGCCCTGCCGCACTTTCGCCTCGACCGACGGATCGTCGAGGACGCTGACCTGCGACCACCCGAGGAGATCGATGAAGCCCGGCGCCACGATGCGCTGCCCCGCATCGATCGTCGACTTCGCCTCGACCGCGCTCAGATCGCCGATCGCCACGATCGTGTCTCCGCGCACCCCGATGTCCCCGCGAAACCAGGGAGCGCCGGTGCCGTCGAGAATGCGGGCGTTGGTGATTTTCAGGTCCATGGGGTCCTTTGTTGGTGGACGGGTGGCGCAGGAGGCGAGGAGTATGGCGACGACTAGGCTCATAGGTGCATAGGCGCATAGGCTCATAGCCGTTGTTCGCCATCGTCTCCTGTGAGCCTGTGAGCCTATGAGCCTGTGAGCCTTCACTCCATCCCCCTTCCCAGCTCCCCGACATCCTGACGCTCACGGATCACCCGCACGTCGCCGCCGTCGACGAGCACCTCCGCCGGGAGCAGGCGGGCGTTGTAGTGCGAGGCCATGGAGAAACCGTATGCGCCGGTGTCGCAGAAGGCGAGGAGGTCGCCGATGTGGATGGGGTCGAGTTTGCGCGTGACGACGCGGCCGTGCTCGCGGGTGAAGACGTCGCCGGACTCGCAGAGATTGCCGGCGACGACCATCGCCTCGCGGGGAAGCGAATCGTCCCAGCTCTCGCGCAGCGAGGCGCTGCTGCCGCGCGAGGCATTGACGATGTGGTGATACGCGCTGTACTTCGACGGGCGCACGAGGTGATTGAACCCGGTGTCGACGCCGACCCAGTCGACGCCGGCGCTGATGCGCTTCGTGGTCACGCGCGCGAGGAGCGTGCCCGACGACGCGACGATGTAGCGCCCCGGCTCGAGGATCGCCGTCAGCCCGCGCGAGCGGAGAAACGGCGCCGCGAGGCGCTCCAGCTCCGCGCCGTACTCGGCGATCGGAAACTCCCGCTCGCCGGTGCGATAGGGGACCGACAGCCCGCCGCCGAAGTTGATCCAGCGCAGATGCTGAAAGCCGGCAGCGAGCTGCAGCAATCGCGATGCGGCGTCGAGCAACGGACCCGGCGTGTCGACGCCGGAGCCGATGTGCGCGTGCAACCCGACGACTTTCCGCCCCGAGTCCTCGACGAGCATGCGCGCGGCGTCGATCTCCGCGAGATCGATCCCGAACTTCACGCTCTCGCCGGCGGTGATCACGTCCGCGTGATGTCCCGCGCCGACGTCGGGATTGATGCGCAGCGCGATCGGATTCGCGAGATCGAGCGCGAGGCAGCGGTCGATCTCGGATACCGAGTTCACGTTCACCACGATGCGCGGGTCGGGAATCGCGCGCAGGTCTTCATCCGAAACGTTCGAGCAGGTGAACCAGATCTCGTCCGGCGTGAACCCCGCGCGCATCGCCAGCCAGATCTCGCCCGGCGACACCGCGTCGCATCCGAATCCATGCTCGCGGATCAGCCGCAGGAGCGAGAGATTGCTGTTCGCCTTCATCGCGTAGAACGGACGAAAAGGGAGCCCGCCGAACGCCGCGCGCACGTTCTCGACGTGCGTGCGGATCACCGACGCGTCGTAGACGTAGAGCGGCGTGCCGAAGCGGGCCGCTAATTCGGGCGCGGATACTTCGCCGATGTGCAGGATGTTGGAGCGGTAATGCATTGGGCGCGCGCAGTGTAAGGCATGAGGTATGAGGTATGAGGTATGAGGCCGTCCTTCATCCTCATACCCCATGCCTCATCCCCCATACCTCATGCCTCATAATCACGGTATGCAGCAATACCTCACCCTCGTCCAGCACATCCTCGCAGAAGGAACGAAGAAGACGGATAGAACCGGCACCGGAACGCTGAGCGTGTTCGGCTATCAGCTGCGCTTCGATCTCGCGAAGGGGTTTCCGCTGGTTACGACGAAGAAGGTGCATCTGCGCTCGATCATTCACGAGCTGCTGTGGTTCCTCGCGGGCGAGACGAACGTCCGCTATCTCAACGAGAACAAGGTCACGATCTGGGATGAGTGGGCGGATGCGAACGGGGAACTGGGGCCGGTGTACGGCTATCAGTGGCGCTCGTGGCCGGCGGCGGACGGGCGGCACATCGATCAGATCACGCGCGTCATCGACGAGCTGAAACGCAATCCCGACTCGCGGCGGCACGTGGTGAGTGCGTGGAACGTGGGCGATCTGGACAAAATGGCACTGCAGCCGTGTCACGCGCTGTTTCAGTTCTACGTCGCGAACGGGCGGCTGTCGTGTCAGATGTACCAGCGCAGCGCGGACGTGTTCCTCGGCGTTCCGTTCAACATCGCGTCGTACGCGCTGCTGACGCTGATGGTGGCGCAGGTCTGCGATCTCGAGCCTGGCGAGTTCATCCTGACCCTCGGCGACGCGCACTTGTATGCGAACCATCTCGACCAGGCGCGCGAGCAGCTGGCGCGGGATCCGCGTCCGCTCCCGTCGATGACGCTCAATCCCGCCGTGCGCAACATCTTCGACTTCCGGTTCAGCGACTTCACGCTCGAGAGCTACGATCCGCATCCGGCGATCAAAGCGCCGATCGCCGTATGAGACTCTCCCTGATCGCCGCCCTTTCGTCGAACAACGTCATCGGCCGCAACAACGACCTGCCGTGGCATCTCTCGACGGACCTCAAGCGCCTCAAGGCGCTGACCATGGGACATCACATGATCATGGGCCGCCGTACGTACGACTCGATCGGGCGTCCGCTGCCGGGGCGGCACTTCATCGTGATCACGCACAATCCCGATTTCCACGTCGAGGGCGTGCAGGTCGTGCACTCGCTCGAGGATGCGATTCAGATCGTGGTCGAGTCGGGCGACGAGGAGCCGTTCATCGCCGGCGGCGGGCAGATTTTCGAGCAGGCCATTCATCGCGCGGACCGGATGTACCTCACGCGCGTGCACGCGGAGATCGAAGGCGACGCGTTCTTTCCCGACTTCGACGACGTGTCGGAATGGCAGCTCATCGACTCCGAGCACTTCGAGGCGGACGAGAAGAACGACCATCCGTTCTCGTTCCTGACGTACGAGCGCGTTGCGCCCGAGGGGCACGCCATTCCTGCCGAGGGCTGAGGCTCTAACCTTTCCGCGCGGCCGTCGTCCATTCATGCGGAGGACCTATGCGATTTCTCTCGACGCTGCTTTTGCTGGCCACGGCCACGCTCGCCTTCGGCGGTACCCATCGCACGCACATCGTCAATACGGACGGCGACACCGAGTTCGAGTTTGTGAAGGACAGCGACGGCGATACGTGGGCGACGTTCAAACGCGGCGGCGTGCGCTACTTCACCACCGATCCGTCCACGCTCGCCGCGATCGACAAGGCGATGGAGAAGCATCGCGAGCTGTCGCGCGAGCATTCGCGCCTCGGCAGGAAGCACTCCGACCTGGGCCGCGAGCATTCCGCGCTGGGCCGCGAGCACTCGCGACTGGGCCGCGAGCATTCGCGTCTCGGACGCGAGGCGAGCCGCTACGGCAACACGGAGGGACTCGAGAGCCAGCAGCGCGCGCTCGAAGACGAGCAGCGCCAGCTGGAGGCGAAGCAGCGGAAGCTCGAGGATCGCCAGCGCGACCTCGAGAATGAACAGCGCGCGCTGGAAGCGAAGCAGCGAATCGCCGAGGAGGAGTCGAATCGGGCCATCGGCGAGATCTTCGAGCGCGCGATTCGCGAGGGGAAAGCGCGGCGGAACTAGTTATTATGCGTGCATGCGCCCCTTCCTCGCGGTTCTCCTGCTGACGGCAGTCCCGGCATTTGCCCAGCCGCTTGTGTTGCAGGACGAGCGGCCCGTGTCGGCGGTGGAGTATGGCGAGCACGCGGAAGGGGCGTGGCCGCAGGTTGCGTCCAACGGCGACGGCTACCTGGCCGTGTGGTCGGACAATCGCGGCGCATGGGCGACGCGGATCACGGCGGACGGCCAGGTGCTCGATCCGCTCGGCATGCACCTCGGCCGCCGCCACGCGCGCGGCGTGATCTGGACGGGAGCGCGCTATCTCGTCGTCGTCACCGACGCCGTCCTCGTGCTGCTTCCCGACGGCTCGAAGCAGGCGGAGTACTCGCTGCATCCGCACCTCTTTTCCGACAACACGCAAGTGCGGCTGGCCACGAACGGCGCGACCGTTCTCGTAATGGGAAAAGGTGGAGCCCTGCGACTGCAACTCTCCGGCACGCCGATCGGCAGGGTCACGCTCGCGCAGCAATCATTCGGCGACAACATCGGCGTCGCCAGCAACGGCAACGACTTCGTCGTCGCGTGGTCGTCAGCCCACGGCGTGATCGCGCAGCGCGTCACGGCGTCGGGCATCGTCGCGCCGCCGGTGGTGCTCGACCCGGAGACGTTCGCGCCGTACGTCGCAGTGGCCGGCAACGGCAGCTCGTACGTCGTGGTCTGGGCGACGCCGCGCACGCTCTTCGCCCGCGAGATCGGCGGCGACCTGCAGCCGCTCGCGGATCGGCGGACCATCGACTCGGCGATCTCGCCCGAATTCCTTGCGACGCCGCGCGTGGAGTGGCGCGATGGCGACTATGTCGTGGCATACGCGCGCAACTATTCGCGGCTCCTCGCGGCCCGCCTCACTGCGCACGCGGACCCGATCGCCGCGCCGGTCGTGTATGCGCTGTCGTCGAATCTGTACGGCATGGGCGACATCGCGGTGAACGGCAGCGGGGGAGGGGCGATCGTCTGGATCGACCTCCGCGGCGTGCGTGCGGGCGTGTTCGACGCGCAGTCGATCGCCGGCGCGCAGCCGCTGCGCACGGAGGCTCAGGTGAGCCAGGCCGCGCACGCGCAGGACGCGCCGGTCGTCGTGAGCGCGGGCGGCAGCATCATCACCGGATGGGTCGAGGTGACGGCGACGGGCCGCGAGCTGCGGGTCACGACTCGCGACCGCCGCGACTTCGTTCGCCTCCCGCAGGTCCATCCGTATTCGTTCGCGCTGCTCGCCGATGACTCGTTTCTCTGGATTCTCTGGGCGGAAGGGCGGACGCTGAACGTGCAGCGCTACTCGCACACGCTGCTGCCGCACGATGCGCAGCCGTGGCGATTCGAGATCCCGACGTATCCCGGGCCGCTCGCGGTTGCGGCGGGTGAGAGAGGCGTGATCGCGGTGTGGCAGACCAGCATCGCGGAGCGTGAGCTCGTCGCGACCACGATTCGCATCGAGGGTGACGCGCTGGTTGCGACGGAAACAGACCTCGTCACCGGAAACGACAACCTGCCCGATCGCGAGCCGGTGGTGGCGTGGAGCGGGAGCGAGTACGTCGTGGCATGGGTGCATCTGAAGGGAGTGCCGTTCTGGCAGTTCCCGCAGGTGGTGCCGGAGGAGATCCTCGCGGTGCGCGTGACGCGCGAGGGGATGCGCGTCGATGCCGCGCCCATCGTGATCGAGCAGCGCGAGCCGACGATTCTTCGGCCACTGCGCATCGCAGGCGCGATCGGCGGAGGCGTGGTGCTCGTCTGGAACGATCCGGGAAACACGTTTGCGACGATCTTCCGAGGAACGCCGCTGCCCGAGGTGGTCACGCTCGGCGAGCATCCGACATTTGCCGTGAATGAGATCCACGCCGGATCGGACGGCTATCTGCTGTTCCAGTCGGACCTGGGAAAGAAGGCGTACGACGTCACGATCCGCGTGCAGCGCCTGACTTCGTCCCTCGTCCCCGACGGCGCACCGCTGACGATCACCGGTGCGCAGAACGCGAAGATCATCGGATTCTCCGCCGCCGCCATCGGCAACGCGCCGGTGCTGGCCTACCTCCGCGAGACCATCGAACCGCAGTACACCGGCCAGTATCGCGTCTTCCTCCGCCACGGCGATCTGCCCACGGGACGCCGGCGCGCGGTGCGGTGATGGGATGTACTGGCGCCTTCTACGCACGAACCGCGACTTCCGCCTTCTCTACGCGGGCACGCTGATCTCGCTCGGCGGCGACTGGTTTCTGACCGTCGCGCTTGCGGATCTCGTGCTGCAGCTCACCAGCTCCGCGACGCTGGTGTCGCTCGTCCTGCTCTGTCAGACGCTGCCGATTTTTATCTTCACGCCGCACGCGGGGCATCTCATCGATCGGCTCGACCGGCGCAAGGTCATGATCGCGACCGATCTCGCGCGGACGGCCGCCTGTCTGCTGCCGCTGCTCGCGCGCACGCCGGAGACCCTGCCGTTCGCGTTCGCGGGCGTGATCCTGATCTCCATCGGCTCCGCGTATTTCGAGCCGGCGTCGCAGGCCGCGCTGCCGAACATCGTCGCACCCGAGGAGCTCGGGCCGGCGAACGTGCTGATGGCGTCGACGTGGGGGACGATGCTCGCGGTCGGCGCGGGGCTCGGCGGCGCGGTCACCGCGGCGTTCGGCCGCGACGTCTCGTTCCTCGTCGACGCCGCGAGTTTTCTTCTCTCCGCGTTTCTGCTCTGGCGCATCAGCGCGCGATTTTCGGAGCAGCGCAGTGAGCACCGCGCCCATCCGCCGCTCCTCGAGTCGATCCGCGAGACGATTCGTTTCGCGCGCGCACAGCCGCGTGTCCTCGGGCTGTTGACGGTGAAAGGCGGTTACGGCCTCGGCGCGGGCGTCGTGGCGATGGTCAGCGTGTTCGGAAGGGAGGTGTTCCACGCCGGCGCGTTCGGCATCGGGCTCCTCTTCGCCGCGCGCGGCCTCGGCGCGCTCGTCGGACCGTTCCTCATCCGCGGCACGGCGCGCGATGACGACGGGCAGTACCGCGCGATCGCGTTCTGCATCATCGCCTTCAGCGCCGGCTATATGGGTCTCGCGCTTTCCCACTCGCTCGCATTCGGACTCGCCGCCATCTTCTTCGCGCATCTCGGCGGCGGTGCCGCATGGCAGGTCTCGTCGTACGGCCTGCAGCGCGAGACGCCGGACTTCATTCGAGGAAGAGTCTTCGCCGCCGACTATGGCTTCGTCACGCTGACGATGGCCATCTCGAGTCTCGCGTCAGGCGTTGCGTCGGATCACTTCGGCCCGTTCGCCGCGACCGTCGGTGCCGCCGCCGCGTCACTGGTGTTCGGCGTGGTGTGGGCGGCGGCGACGTGGCGCTTGTGGAGCTCGTGACGCGCATATCCGCGCTTCGCGCCGATGACCGCCGACACCGGTCCGAGGAGGAAATACGTCCAGCCGGCGAGCGGGGCCCAGCGGTACGAGAAGAACTGCGACAGCGAGATCGACACGAGGCCGATGAGCACGTACGCGCCGTACATCCACATCGCGGTCTCGGTGTCGTGCAGCTCGAGCTCGTTCAGCTCGAGCTCCGCGCGGCGGCTGTGCGCGTGACGGTAGAGCAGGAAAAAGATGACGAAGATGCCGACGAAGCCGAGGCCGTAGATGAGGAGGAGGACCTTCGGATTCCCGCGGCCTCCTTCGATTGCGCCCGTCATCGAGCCGAACACGAACTTCAGCGGATAGACGTACGACAGCACGAGGAACAGCAGGATCGTGTTCAGCACGATCGTATAGATGTCGCTCATTCCGTAGCGGCGGAAGAACGTGTGGTGGATGTACCAGATCCACATCAGCACCGCGAAACAGATCGCGAAGCCGGGGAAGCCGCGCATCTCGTGCATCAGCTCCTCGTACGACTTCGGCACCTCGAGCGAGATGACGATCAGCGTCAGCGCGAACCCGAACACGATGTCGCTGAACGCTTCGATGCGCGAGACTTCGCGCGCGCGGTGGCGAAACGGAATCATTGACGGCATGCGGGCAATGTAGCGCGGAAGGGGCCGCTTCGTCTCGTGACGTTTGTCACGCCGCGGCTGCCGCCGACGCCGCGGCCTGGGTGAGGATCTCCTGCACCTGCGCGGCGATACCGGGGTGATAGCGGTCGCGCGCGGCGGAGAACAGCTGGTTCGCGCGCTGGCGGCCTGCGGACGTCGACGCGAGCGCCGTGTAGAGCGCCGGGATCCAGCCGTTCGGACCGCCGCGCATCAGCACGCGCTCGACCGCCGCATTCGCGGGCGTGTAGCCGGCGTAGATGCTGTTGAGCAAAAACAGGAACGGCGGCGTCTGACGGAAGCTCATTCCGAGGGCGGAGTCGATCGTGGCGATGCGCGCGCGGAACGTGTTCGTCGGCAGGAGTTGCAGGAACAGATCGGTCTCAGCCTCGGACCATCCCTGCGCGTTGAGCGAGCCGCCGTTCGCGAATGCATTCGCGCGTGCGAGCACGCGGTCGTACATCGTCGAGTGCGACGTCGGCGCGAGGACGTTCGCCGGCAGGCCGGCGGCGTAGATCCACTCGTCCACACCAGCGGCGGCCAGCACGGCGTCGCCGGCGTGCTCGCGCAGCTTCGCGACGAAGTTGCGGTCGTCGGTCCAGTGAAAGGCGAGATCGGTGAAGTAATCGCGCAGGAAGGCATCGAGCGACGCGCGGCCAAGGACGTCCTCGAGCGTGCGCAGGAACAACTCGCCCTTCGTGTAAGAAGTCGAGCCGAAGGCGCTCTCCGGAAACTGCGGGCGGAAATGGAGGATCGTCTTGTCGGGATTGGGCGCGGTGTTCACGACATTCTCGTAATTGCGGCGGTCGATGAAGAACCCGAGCTCCGCGCGCTCCGGCCCCGTCATCTCCCCGAGGATGCGCAGCGCGAGATACGACGTGATGCCCTCGTTCAGCCAGACGTCCTCCCACGTCGAGAGCGTCGTCTGATCGCCGGCCCACGAATGCGCGAGCTCGTGCGCCATCAGCAGCTTCGGCTCCGGAGCCGCGGGGTGATTGCCGGTGACGACGCTGAAGGGGTTGATGAAGTTCAGCATCGGATGCTCCATCCCGCCGACGACGTACGTCGGAGGCATGAGCAGGACGTCGTGGCGCGGAAACGGGTGCGGGCCGATGATGCGCTCGGCGGCGCGCAGCATCTCCGGCATGTACTGCAGCTCCCACGCGGCGTCATCGAGCAGCTCCGGCTCGGCGTAGACGCCGGTGCGCTCGTCGAAGGCGCGATACCCGAGGCGTCCGGCCGCGAGCGCGATCAGATAGGCGGGCAGCGTCTGATTCATCGTGAAGGTGTAGACGCCCGTGCCGTTCGCCGCGCGCATGTTGTCGGGTGTGCTCATGAGCGCGAGGTATGCGGCGGGCACGTGAATCGTCGCCGCGTACGTCATCCGCACGGACGGCGTGTCCTGGATCGGGATCCAGCTCCGCGCGCCGGTCGGCTCGTTGAGGGAGTAGAGATACGGCCTCACGCGTCCGTAACTTTGCGCGGCGCTGTTCCAGAAGAGGCCCGACGCGCTCGGGCTGGTGCTGTAGTCGATCGTGACCGAATGCGTCGCCGGCTCGATGTCGATCGAGAGCGGCGCGCCAAAGTTGGTGCGCTGGCCGACCGAGAACGTCGCCGGGATTCCGCCGTCGCGCACGACGCGCGTGATGGTGAGGTCTTCGGTGTCGAGGACGAGCGTGCGCGCGCCGCGCAGGTTGTCGATGTCGAGCGTCGCGCTCCCGCGCAACCGCTGCGCCTCGAAGTCGACCGTGAGGTCGAGCGCGAGATGGCGCGTCCGGACGTCTTTCGGTTCCGAGAAGGAGAAGACGTCGCGCTGCGGCTCGGTGAGCCCGCCGGGGCCGGAGGGGTGTTGCACCGCGCGATGCCGCGCCGCCACCAGGAGGAAGGTGATGGATAGCGAGAGGAGGAGGCGTTTGGTCATGGGTTCAGCAACCGCCACGTTAACACTCGCGCGTCGCGTGCATCTTCATCAATATGTGACTGTCACGAACGATTTTCATTCGCCCGACGACCTCCCGCTCGTGCGCGCGTCGCGCGACGGCGACCGCTCCGCGTTCGCCGCGCTCTACACGCGCTATTCGCGGATGGTGCACGCGATCGTGCTGGCGCGCGTGCCGCCGGCGGAAGCGGAGGACCTGGTTCAGGAAGTGTTTCTCGCGGCGCTGCGGCAATTGCATTCGCTGCGCGATGAGAGCGCGTTCGGCGGCTGGCTGGCCACGATCGCGCGCAATCGCGCGGCGGGATTCCATCGCGGCGCGGTGACGATGGTGGAGATGCCGGAACGCGGCGCGCCCGGAACGCAGCAGGACGAGCAGGAGGCGCGCCGCGCGCTGCTCGCGATTCAGTCGCTGCCCGAGGCGTATCGCGAGACGCTGGTGATGCGCCTCGTCGAAGGAATGACCGGACCGGAGATCGCCGCGCGGACGGGCCTCACGCCCGACTCCGTGCGCGTGAATCTCCATCGCGGCATGAAGCTGCTGCGGGAGGCGCTCGCATGAACGACGACTATCTGTTTGACGGCAGCGGCGAGCCGGATCCGGAGATCGTGCGCCTCGAGTTGTTGCTCGGGCGCTATCGCTCGCCGGTTACGCGGTTGCGCGGTTACGCGGTTACGCGGCGACGGCGCTGGCTCGCGATCGCGGCGACGCTGGTTCTCGTCGTCGGCGCGTCGCTGCTGGCGTTCTCGCTTCGCCTTCGATGGGGGAGCGATGCGTCGTGGGACATTCTCCATGTCGACGGCATGGCGACGCTGGACGGGCGTCCGATCGATGCGCGCGCGCAGCTCGCGGTCGGCAAGGAATTGCGCACGGGCGCGAATTCGCACGTCACCGCGCGGATCGCGCGCGTGGGCACGGTCGAGATCGGGCCGGACTCGCGGGTGGTGCTCGTCGACACCGGCAAGCGGCATCGCATGCGGCTCGTGCGCGGGACGCTGTCCGCGCGGTTGTGGGCGCCGCCGTTCACGTTCGCCGTGCGCACGCCGGCGGGGCTGGCGAGCGACATCGGCTGCGCGTTCGCGCTGCGGTACGACGAGGGAGCGGGGGAGGTGCGCGTGACGTCGGGATGGGTCGACTTCGACGGCGACACGCGCTCGTCGATGATCCCCGCCGGTGCTGTGGCCGAGCTCCGCGACGCCATCGGTCCCGGCACGCCGTTCTACGACGATGCCACGCCCGCGTTTCGCGCCGCGCTGCACGCGTTCGATTTCGCCGGCGACCGCACCGCACTCCCGCGCGTCGTCGCCGCCGCCCGTCCCCGCGATGCGATGACGCTGCTGCACCTCCTCGAGCGCGCACGCGCCGAGGATCGCGCGATGCTGTTCGACGCCCTCACCGCCCTCGCCCCGCCCCCCGCCGGCGTGACCCGCGCGGGCGTCCTGGACCGCGACCTTCACATGCTGGATATGTGGCGGCGGTCGCTGGGGCTGGGGGGCGTGAAGCGGTGGTGGATCCACTGGAGGGATGCGTTGTAGTGGTTCGTGCGCGGCTTCGCCGCTGTTAGTGACCCGGCTGTTCCGCTCGAGCGAAGAAGCCCGGGTCACGGAACACAAAGAGCGCCTCCGGCGCGCACGAACCACGTCGTTAACACTTCACCCGCGCACGCATCTCTCCAGACATGAAGATCATCACCGCAATCCTCCTCGCCGCCACGCTCTATCGCACGGAGCCGACCAACGGCACGGTCGGGTTCACGATCATGAAATGGGGAGTCGTCAAGGAAGAGGGGACGTTCCGCGATTTCGCGGCGTCGATCGCGTTCGATGCGAAGGACGCGGCGAAGTCACACGTCCAGTTCGACGTGAATGCGGCGAGCATCGATACCAAGAACACTTCTCGCGATGGCACGCTGCGTTCCGAGGACTTTTTCCATGTCGCGAAATATCCGAAACTGACCTTTCGCAGCACGCGCGTCGTGCCGCGCGGAAAGAACGTCGCCGACGTCACCGGCAACCTGACGATTCGCGGCGTCACGCGCAGCATCACCGTTCCCGTGCGCCTGCACGGCGTTCACCGCCGCAACGACGGCAGCGAGATCGCCGGCTTCGAGACCACGTTCACCATCGACCGCCGCCACTTCGGCGTCACCGGCGGTCGATGGATCGCCGGTGCGCCGGGCGTCCTCGGCACGGACGTGACGATTCACATCATGGCCGGAGGGGTGACCCGCTAACCCCCCGCTAACCCTGCTCCCACCGCTTTCGTGTGGGAACGGCCACCATCTCGCGCTCGGTTGCTTCGATCGCCTGCATCGTGAACTGATCGGCGGTATATGCCTGCGTCTTCATCGCCCGAGGCGGGTAGATGGTGTACAGCGCCAGGTGAGTATTCGGATCCAGCAAAGGCGTGTCTGGATTGTCCTGATTCTCGTGGCGTTTCATCACCGGCACGCACAGAGCAACGGGCTCAAGCTGCTGGACCCGCTCGGGATGCTGATCGAACTGGTCGTGAAGGCGCACGTTGTTCACTTGAAACTGAGTAGCCTCGACCACCCGATAACACGCGTAGTGATCGCCGGCCTCAGGTTTTTGAGGCATCGCCTCGTGGCTCTTCATCGCAGGCACGAGCAGCCAGATCGGTTGATCCAGCAGCCACTCCTCTCCTTCCTCCTTCGTGAACTGGTTCCAGATTCGGACCTTTCGCCGAGGCTGTAGTACCGCGGAGTGAAGCGCATGCGCGGTGAGATGACGCTCCGGTTGGGTGAACGAGTTTTTTCCATCGTGTCTCTTTACCGCCGGATTCGCGATGTATTGGATGGAGCCAACGGTGGCTTTCCACCACGCGTCCTGATCGAACTGCCCGTTCAACTCCACCGTATCCGACGGAGCGACTTTCCAGAACGTGAAATGCTGGCCGTTGAAATCGATGTCGCCATTCATTTTCTGCTCTCCTCGACATCAGAGGGCCGCGAAGCCGACCTTTCCCTACCCGTGCTAATCTCCCGCGCCTGATGATCGTGAGGGGTTACGAAGGAAAAGAGCCGCGGTTCGGCGAGCGGGTGTTCGTGGCGGAGAATGCCGCGATCATCGGCGACGTGGACCTCGGCGATGACTGCTCGATCTGGTACTCGGCGACGATTCGCGGCGACATCAACGCCATCCGCATCGGCGCGCGGACGAACGTGCAGGACAACTGCACGATCCACGTGACGCATCTCCAGTGGCCGACGGTGATCGCGGAGGAAGTGACGATCGGCCACGGCGCGATCGTGCACGGCTGCACGGTGCATCGCGGCGCGCTGATCGGGATGGGCTCGCGCGTCCTCGACGGCGCGGTGATCGGCGAGTCCGCCCTCGTCGGCGCCGGCGCGCTCGTCCCCGAGGGGATGCAGGTCCCGCCTCGCGTGCTGGTCGTCGGCGTGCCCGCGCGCGTCAAGCGCCCGCTCAACGACGAAGAGCTGGCGAGGCTCGACGGGTCGTGGCGGCATTATGTGGATTACAAGGAGAGGTATTTGAAGGGGGTATGAGGGATGGGGTATGGGGCATGAGCAGAGTCCCCTCATACCCCATCCCTCATCCCCCATACCCCGAGAACCTATGAACGCAGGCACATTTCGACAAGAAAACGCAGGCCAGACCGTCACGCTGAACGGCTGGGTCCAGAAACAGCGCGATTTCGGGGAGCTGGTGTTCATCGATCTGCGCGATCGGAGCGGGATCTGTCAGGTCGTCGTCGACCGCAAGCGCGGCGCGACGGATGACGTGCTGGCGGCGGCGAAGGAGCTGCGGTCGGAGTTCGTAGTGCGCATCGAGGGCGAGGTCGTGGAGCGGGCGGACGCGCAGAAGAACGCGAAGCTGCCGACGGGCGACATCGAAGTCGTCGCGAGCGCGATCGAGATCCTCAATCGCGCCGACACGCCGCCGTTCATGATCGAAGACGACACCGACGCGGCGGAAGAGCTGCGCCTGCAGTATCGCTATCTCGACATGCGCCGGCCGGCGCTGGCGCGCAATCTCGTGCTGCGGCACAAGATGCTCACCGCGACGCGGAACTACTTCGACCGCAACGGCTTCATCGAAGTCGAGACGCCGATCCTCACGAAGTCGACGCCCGAGGGCGCGCGCGACTATCTCGTGCCGAGCCGCGTCCACAAAGGCACCTTCTACGCGCTCCCGCAGTCTCCGCAGATCTTCAAGCAGCTCTGCATGGTCGCGGGGCTCGAGCGCTACTTCCAGATCGCGCGCTGTTTCCGCGACGAAGACCTCCGCCGCGACCGGCAGCCGGAGTTCACGCAGATCGACGTCGAGGCGTCGTTCATCGACGAGGAGTTCATCTACGCGACCACCGAGGGATTGCTCGCCGAGATCTTCCCGCTCGCGGGCATTCCGGTCACGACGCCGTTCCCGCGGATGAAGTGGCAGGAAGCGATGGACCGCTACGGCATCGACAAGCCGGACACGCGCTTTGGGATGGAGCTGATCGACATCAGCGAGCCCGCCCGCGGGATCGCGCCGTTCGACGGGGCGCAGACGGTGCGCGCGATCGTAGTGCCTGGCGGCGCGTCGTTCTCGCGCAAGCGCCTGGATGACCTGACCGAGGAAGCGAAAAAGTACGGAGCGCGCGGACTCGCGTGGATGAAGTTCGACGCGCAGCGCGGCTCGTCGCTGAAGAAGTTCCTCGACGACGCGACGTCCGACGCGCTGCGCAACGCCCTCGGCGCGAACGAGAATGATCTCGCGCTGATCGTCGCCGGCAAGCAAACGGTCGTGTGGGACGTGCTCGCGAATCTGCGCCTTCGCGTCGCGAAGGACGAGAACCTGATTCCTGCGGAGACGTGGCACTTCCTTTGGGTGACGGACTTTCCGCTGTTCGAGTGGGACGAGGAGTCGCAGCGCTATTTCGCGCGACACCATCCGTTCACATCGCCGGCGCCGGGTCACCTCGACCTGATGACGTCCGATCCCGGCGCGGCGCTGGCGCGCGCGTACGACATGGTGCTGAACGGGCTCGAGCTGGGCGGCGGGTCGATTCGCATCAATCAGCCCGAGGCGCAGCGGAAGATGTTCCGCGCCCTCGGAATCACGGACGAGGAAGCACAGTCGCGCTTCGGCTTTCTCCTCGAGGCGTTCCGCTACGGAGCCCCGCCGCACGGCGGCATCGCCCTCGGCGTGGACCGCATCGCCATGCTCATGTCCCGCGCCGAGTCGCTGCGCGACGTCATCGCCTTCCCGAAAACCGCCCGCGCGCAGGATTTGATGTGCGAGGCGCCCTCGGAGGTGGATGGGAAGCAGTTGGATGAGCTGGGGATTGCGTTGAAGAAGTGATTGGTGACTGGTGATTGGTGGTTGTTATCCATGACGCCCTTTATCACCATCCACCAATCCACCAGCTACCCCGTTTACGTCGGCCGCGACCTCCTCGACCGCGTCGGCAAACTGGTCACGTCGCGAGGCCGCGTCTTCATCATCACCTCCAACGCCCTTCGTGCCCCGTTCGCCGATCGCGTCGCGGCCTCGTTCGCGAATGCAACGACGATCACGATCGAAGAAGGGGAGGCGAACAAGACGCTCGACACCGCGAATGCGATCGTGACCCACCTGCTCGAGCACGGCGCGAGGCGCGACTCGATGGCGGTGGTGGTGGGCGGGGGGATGATCGGCGATACCGCGGGATTTGCGGCGTCGATTTTTCTGCGTGGGATTGCGCTCGTGCACGTGCCGACGACGCTGCTGGCGCAGGTTGATAGTTCCCTCGGTGGGAAGCTGGCGGTGAATCATCCGAAGGGCAAGAACCTCATCGGCAGTTTCTTTCCGCCGCGCGCGGTGGTCTCCGACCTCGGCGTCCTCGACACGCTTCCGCCGCGCGAGCGATTGAGCGGGATGTACGAGGCGCTGAAGGGCGGCGTGATCGGCGATCCGTCGCTGTTCGCGATGTTCGAGCGCGATGCATTTGATCTCGATGAAATGGTGCGCAGGGCGATCCGCGTGAAGGCGGAGATCGTGTCGGCCGACGAGAAGGAAGCCGACCTGCGCCGCCTGCTCAATTACGGCCACACCATCGCCCACGGCATCGAGGCCGCGCTGCATTACGAAGGGCTGACGCACGGCGAGGCGGTGGCGTGGGGGATGATCGGCGCGAACGCGATCGCGGTGCGCCGCGGTCTCCTCCCGTCGGACGAAGCGGCGCGCATCGAGCGCGCGATTCTCGCGCACCACCCCGCGCCGCTGCCGCCGCTCGATCGCGAGGCCGTGCTCGCCGCGACGGAGCACGACAAGAAGAACACCGGCGACGCGCGCGTGATGGTGTTTCCGCGGCGCGTCGGGGAGTGCGTCGTGGTCAGCGACGTGACGGCCGGCGAGATCGCGTACGGCGTCGACGCCGTGCTACCGTAACAGGACAGGTCGTCCACGGAACACGACACGCGCGGAGCATTTTGCGGTCGGTTTCTCTCACAAACTGCTGGCACCGGCCCCGCAATCGGGGCGGGCTTCGCCGAAAGGACAATCGATTTGAAACGAATCGCCTTTACGGTCTCTTTCCTGCTGCTCGTTTCGTCCGCATTCGCGCAACAGCCGTACATCGAAACGTTCGAGGTGCGGCTGCACAACCTCGACCTCGTCGTCACCGACAAAGACGGCAAGCCCGTCTCCGGACTGACGAAGGACGACTTCGTGGTGCTCGAGAACGGGACGCCGCAGGAGGTCACGAACTTCTCCGTCGTCGACGAGAGTGGAGGGCGGGCGTCCCGCCCGCCTGGCGATCGGGCGGAACGCCCGATCGAGGCGGACGAGACGTCCGCCCTCCCTCGCAGGTTCGTGTTCTTTCTCGACGAGCTGGCGCTGCATCCTTCGTCGCGCGGGAAGCTGCTGAAGAACGCGCTGACGCTGATGAAGAGCTCGATGCGCGCGGGCGACACCGCCGCCGTCGTGCGGCCGTACGGCGAGAAGAATGTGCTCGTCGATTTCACGAGCGATCAGAAGGCGATCGAGAAGGCGCTGAAGGGCGCGCTCGAGGAGAGCAACACGCGCGTCAACACGCAGATGGCCGGCGAGCTGCGCTGGCTCGAGCTGCAGCTCGCGGATTCGACGACGATCCAGGAGAAGAACTTCGCGGTCCGCATCTACGCCGACATTGCCCGCCGGCGCGTGGAGCAGCGCCTCGGGCAGATCCGCGCGATGGTGGCCTCGCTCGCCGCGAGCGAGGGCAAGAAAGTGCTCGTGCTCGTCACCGCCTCGCTCGCAGCGCATCCGGGGCGTGAGGCGTTCAATCTCGCCGACCTCAAGATGACCTCGAATCCGGAGGTCGATTTCTCGGTCCCCGACAAACTGCCGCAATATCCCGACATGACGCCGCAGATCGCGGACGTCGCGCGCGTCGCGGCCGCGAACGGCGTGACCATCTACGCGCTGCAGCCCGACGTGCCGCTGGAGCTGGCGAATCCGGGCGGCGCGTCGACGCGTCCGAACCTCACGCCGCTGCAGATCGATCCGGCGCGCAACACCGTGCGGCCGCTGCCGCCGCAGCACTCGCTCTCCGACAACTTCTTCGGTCTCATCCTCGACAACACACAGATCACGCTGGAGTCGCTTGCCGAGAAGACAGGCGGGAAGTGGTATCGCGGCGACGGCGGCGTCGATGACGCGTTCCGGCAGATCGGCAACGATCTCCGCTCGTACTACTCGATCGCGTATCGCGCGACCGGCAACGACGACACGCCGCGGCGCGTGGAAGTGAAGGTGAAGGGGCGCGAAGGGCTGCAGGTCCGCACGCGCACGGAGGTCATGGACAAGTCGACCTCGCGCGAGATGAGCGACCTCGTTGTCGCGAGTCTCGTCTATCCGCGCGGCGTCAACGAGCTCGGGATCACCGCGAAGGCGGGAACGCTGACGAAGAACCGAGGGCGCTTCAACGTGCCGGTCGAGACGCTGATCCCGATGGACAAGCTGACGTTCCTGCCGGCGGCGGATGGGAAGTATCACGCCGCGTTCAGCGTGCATTACGGCGCCATCGGCGAGCGCGCCGATTTCTCGGCGACGCAGGAGCGGCGGCAGGCGATCACCATCACCGCCGACGAGCTGAAGACGCTCGCCGGCAAACAGTTTCACTACACCAGCGATCTGATCGTCGCGACGGGGAGAGTGCGCATCGGCGTCGGCGTGCTCGATCTCACCTCGCGCCTCTCCGGATTCCACAACCTCGAGGTGCTCGCCAAATGAAAGTACTCGCAGCCGCGGTCCTGCTCCTGCAGGTCGCATCGCAGCAGCCGTACATCGAGACGTTCGAGGTGCGGCTGCACAACCTCGACGTCGTGGTCACCGACCGCGCCGGGAAACCGGTCGGCGGATTGACGAAGGACGACTTCATCGTCACGGAGAACGGGGCCGCGCAGGAGATCACCAACTTCGCGGTGTACGGGGAGAGCGCGGGATCCGCCGCAACCCCTCAACCTGGACAGGCAGAATTGCCTGTCCTCCACACGCCTCGCAAGTTCGTCTTCTTCATCGACGAGATGTCGCTGCATCCGCAGTCGCGCAGCCGGCTGCTGAAGAACGCGACGGCGCTGCTCGAGAAGTCGATGGCCGAGGGCGATCAGGCGGCGATCGTGCGGCCGTACGGCGAGACGAACATCGTTCTGAACTACACCGGAGACATCGACGAGTTCGTGCGCTCCTTCGGCGCCGTGCTCGACGAGAACGGGACGCGCGTCAATACGCAGGCGGCGAACGAGCTGCGCTTCCTCGAGCTGCAGCTCGCCGACTCGGATTCGCGGCAGGAGCGGAAGTTCGTGCGGCGGATGTACGCCGACGCGGCGCGCCGCCGCACGGAGCAGCGCCTCGGCCAGCTGCGCGCGCTCGTCTCCTCGTTCGCCGGCACCGAGGGGAAGAAAGTCGTCGTCCTCGTCACGACCTCGCTCTCCGCGCAGCCGGGATGGGAGGCGCGCGATCTCGACGACACGGCGATCACGGACAATGACGTGGCGGGAGCGCTGGTGACGTTTGTCGATCTCCAGCCGATCATCGACGATCTCGGACGCGTTGCCGCGGCCAACGGCGTGACGATCTACACGCTGCAGCCCGACGTGCCGACCGAGTTCGCGGTGCCGGGCCGCGAGTCTCCTCGTCCGCGGCTGCAGACGATGGCCGCATCGCCGACTCAGCCGAACCGCGTCCGCGCCGTGCTGCCGTCGAATATCGGCCACGCGCTGATCGACAACACGCAGGTGACGATGAAGTCGCTCGCGGAGAAGACCGGCGGCCGCTCGTTCCTCGGCGACGGCAACATCGACGACACCTTCCGCCAGATCGGCACCGATCTCAGCTCCTACTACTCGCTCGCGTATCGCGCGAAGGGCGACTCCGACAAACCGCGGCGCGTCGAAGTGCAGGTGAAGGGCCGCCCCGAGCTGCGCGTCCGCACACGCACCGAGGTCATCGAGAAATCGGCGGAGCGGGAGATGGAGGACCTCGTCGTCGCGAACCTCATGTATCCGCGCAACGTCAACGAGCTCGCGATCCGCGCCGTGCCGGGGACGATGCGGAAGAGCCGCAACCTCTTCACCATTCCGGTCGAGACGCTCATCCCGATGGAGCGGCTGACGTTCCTCGCCGGCGCCGACGGCAGGTACCACGCATCGTTCACCGTCCATTACGCCGCGGCCGGCGAGAAAACGGACTTCGCCTCGGCGCAGGCGCGGCGGCAGGACGTGACCATCAGTGCGGAAGAAGCGCTCGCTTTGCAGGGGAAACTCTTCCACTACACGAGCGACCTCGAGGTCGCGCCGGGGCACGTGAAGATCGCCGTCGGCGTCCTCGATCGAACGTCGAAGTTATCCGGATTCGCCGTGATTTCGATGTGGGCCAAATGAGACTCGCGTCCGCACTCGCGGTCCTCCTCGCGGCGCAGCAGGCGCCGTTCGTCGAGACCATCGAAGTGCGGCTGCACAACATCGACGTCATCGTGACCGATCGCGATGGACATCCGGTGCACGGACTGACGCAGGACGACTTCGAGCTGCTCGAAGACGGGAAGCCGCAGAAGATCACGAACTTCGCCGAGTACTCGGATGCAAACTTCGCGGCAGTGGAGGGGCGGGCGCCTCGCCCGCCAGCGCCGGCCGAAAGCGGTGGCTCTGCCACCGCACTCCTAAAGCCCCCGCCGCGCAAGGTGGTGTTCTTCGTCGACGAAATGAGCGTGCATCCGCAATCCCGCCGAAAGCTGGCGAAGGCCGCCGCGGAGCTGCTCGACCGGACTCTCCGGCCGGGCGATGAAGCCGTCGTGGTCCGTCCCACGGAAACGATCGCGCTCGTTTTCAGCGACGACGTCCCCGCCGTGCGCGCCGCGCTGGTGAAGGCGATCGAAGAGAACACGTACCGTACCGATGTCGCGTTCACCGCGGAGATGCGGGCGTTCATGGTGGAGGCGTCCCGTGCCATCAGCGAGAAGGAGCGCCGGCAGATTGCGCGGCGCCACGCGGCGAAGGTGAAGCGGCGCGTGGAGAAGCGCCTCGCGGCGCTGCGCGGCATCATCGCCACGCTCGCGCCGCTGCAGGGCCGCAGGATCATCATCACCCTCACCGAGTCGCTGCCCGCACAGCCGGGAAAGGAGTTCTTCGGAGTCCAGGGCAGTTTCAACGTCACGCCGGGCGCGTTCGACACGCCATCCGATTACCTCACCACCGACTACGCCGACATGACCCCGGCCATCGAGGAGCTCGCGCGCGTCGCCAGTTCCAATGGGATCACCATCTACGGACTGCAGCCGGAATATGACCTTCGCATCAGTCCACCGGGCGACGATGCGTCGAAGGGCGGCGGCGTCGTCATTCCGATTCCGAACACCGATCGCAGCCGGGAAGCAATCACCCACACGTCGGCCGGCCAGGTACAACAGGCGATGTCCAACACCTCCGACACGATGAACGTGCTGACCGGCAGGACCGGCGGCCGCTGGTTCGTCGGCGAAATGCGCATCGATGACGCGATGCGCACGGTGGAGCAGGATCTCCGCTCCTGGTATTCGCTTGCGTATCGCGCCGGCCCCGACTTCGACAAACCTCATCGCGTGGTGGTGCGCGTGCGCAATCATCCCGAATACACGGTTCGCGCGCGCAATGAAGTCACGCGGCGGTCGCCGAGGAAGGAAATGTCCGACCGCGTCGTCGCTGCGCTGGTGACGAAGACAATCCCGAACGAGCTCGGCATCGCCGCGCGCGCCTCGGCCCCGAAGAAGGAAAAAGGCGGAACGTACACCGTCGACGTCGACGTGCTCGTGCGCATCGGAAGCCTCACGCTCCTGCAGGAGGGCGGCGCGTATCGCGGAACGTTCACCGTGCACTACGCCGTCACCGGCAGCGACGCCGACTTCGTCAGCGGCGTCGAGCCGCAGCAGGTCGTCGAAGTCCCGGCGGCGGACATCGCCGACGCGCGCTCGAAGATCTGGCGGCACACGCTGCATCTCGAGATGGACACCAAAGACCGCCAGGTCGCCGTCGGGGTTCTCGACGGCATTTCCAATACATCCGGCATCGCAACCCTGAACGTGGAGATCCCATGATCCTCGCCACACTGGTATTGCTCGCCCAGACCACCACCGCCACAAACCCGTTCACCGAGGCGATCGACGTGCGGCTGCACAACGTCGACGTCATCGTCACCGACGCAAAGGGCACACACGTGCCCGGCCTGCGCGAGGAAGACTTCGAGATCCTCGAAGACGGAGCGCCGCAAGCCATCACCAACTTCGCGGAGTATTCGGATCGTGCGGCGGCGAACGCGGCGCTGTCCGAAAGCGGTGGCTCTGCCACCGCGGTCCAAAGGCCGCCGGCGAGAAAATTCGTGCTGTTCATTGACGAGATGAACATGCATCCCGTCACGCGAAAGAAGTTCGCGGCCAGCGTGAACAGGATGCTCGACCGCGCGCTGCGCGACGGCGACGAGGCGATGATCGTGCGCCCCACGACCGCCGACAAGCTCGTGCTGAAATTCACCGGCGACCGGGCGGCCATCCGCGCCGCGGTTGCCGAGGCGATGGACGCCGCGATCTTCCGCGCCGACTCGCCGAAACAACTCGAGGACCGGCAGTTCGAGATTGAGATGGGAGCTACCGGCGCCGCCGGGGATCAGCGCCAGGTCGCGAGCCGGATCGCCGAGCGCGTGCGGCGGCGCATCGAACAGCGCCTCGGCAACATCCGCGCGATCATCGCATCGCTGGCCGAAGAGCCGGGACGCAAGGTCGTGATCACGGTCATGGAGGCGCTGCCGGCCAAACCGGGCCGCGAGTTCTTCCTCGTTTCGAGGCTCGACACCGAACTGGCCGTATTCGACACGCCCGGCGATCAGTTCCGCGGCGACTACATCGACCTCACTCCCGTGATCACCGAGATCGCGCGCATCGCCAGCTCGAAGGGCATCACCGTTTACTCGCTGCAGCCGGAATTCGCGCACCCCGAGGCGCCGGGGAGCGTCGAGACGAAAGCCGATACCACCAGCCGCGGCCGCCCGAACATCACCGTCACCGACCAGCTCGAAAATACCGAGACGTCGATGAACCTGCTGACCGAGATCACCGGCGGCAAATGGTTCCGCGGCGATACACGCGTGGATGACGCGTTCGAGCAGGTCACGCTCGACGTGCAGTCGTATTACTCGCTCGCGTACCACGGCAGCGGCGCGGTGGATCAGGCGCGCAAGGTCGAGGTGCGGGTGAAGAACCATCCCGAGCTCCACGTCCGCACGCGCGGCGAAGTGGTGCGCAAGTCGCCGCGCCGCGAGCTGAACGACCGCGTCGTCGCAAGCCTCGTCTACCCGCCGTCGCACAACGGACTCGGGATCGAACTGCAGCAGGGGCCGAGGCAGCGCGAAGGACGCCGCGACGCCGCGAACGTCGACGTGCTGGTGCCCCTCGGCAAACTCTTTTTCACCGAAGCAGGCGGCGTCCATCGCGCGCGCTTCACCGTGCACTACGCCGTCTCCGGCGAGCGCACCGACTTCGTCAACGGCATCGAGCCCGAGCAGGTCGTCGAGATCCCCGAAGCGGAGTGGGAAGCCGCGCGCTCGCAGCACTGGCGCCACTCGCTGACGCTCAACGTGCGCAAGGGCACACCGCATCGCGTCGCGATCGGCGTGCTGGACTCGTCGTCGCAGGAATGGGGCATCGAGGCGCTGACGCTCGCCGCGAAGTAGGGCTACGGCGCGATGAGATCGACCGTGGGAAAGTACGTGCGGTAGCGTCGCGCTCCTCCGGCCGGCTCTGCGCCTGTAGGCGAGAAACGCTTTCCCGGCGAAATGCCGCTTCATAGAGAAGCTCGAGGCGACCAAACTCCGCGGAGCGTCAAGGCACCGATACCGCCGCCTCGCGCCTGGTGCACGGAGAAATGGAAATGAAACGTTTCTCCTGTGCATGCCACTACTCAGGTGGAGGTAGTCCATGAAACGCATCCTGATGTTCCTGTTCCTGACCGTGGGTCTCGCGCTGCCGGCGGCGGCGCAGGCCCCACCCCCGATCCTCATTCCCACCTGCACGATCACCACGACCGACGTCGAGGGAAAGATGGACGGTTTCGCCGGCATCGATCCCACCACGCCCAGCCCGGCCCTGCTGGCCTTTCTGAACGCGAATCCGCCGCGCTCGCAGTTTGACCAGCCCGGGTGCGACAAGCACTTCGGCGAGAGCTTCCGCATGTGCAGCTGCGAGACCTGCGGCGCGCGGCTCGAGATCCGCGTGCGCAAATGCGGCACCGCGCCGGTGGCTCAGAACAATGATGGCTACATCATCGGCGTCGCGCCGTTCCTCGCGCCCCAGCGAGTGGCGCAGGGACCGGTCTGGGTGGCCGGCGATCCGAACGAAAAGACTCTGATCATCAACCTTCCCGCCGCGGCGTTGAATCAGGTGCTGTGCGGCGGCCACGCGAGCTTCCTCGACGTCTACATTCAGGACGACACCATCGTCGACTGGATGCGCCTCACCGTGCAGCATCCGTAACGAGCGTACGACCGTTCTAAGCCGTCGCAATCTCGACGCGGTCCGTGGCCGCGTCGGGATGTTCGCCGAGGAACTCGACCCACTGCTTCCTGAGCTGGCGGTAATGTTTCGACGCCTCGACGAGATCGAGGAAACACGACAGCGTCTCGTCCAGCCGTTCCTGCAGTTTCTCGCTGGCGAGACGTCCGTCGTCGCGGAAGGCGGTATGGGCCTGCGCGAGCGAAAACATGTCGGGGTAGAGGCGCGCGCCGAGGTGCTCGAGGGGGACGCGCAATGCCCAGAGCCCGCGGTTGCCTCCGACCATCGACGGCGAGGCGGAAAGCAGAAAGCCCTGCTTCGCATTGAAAGGCTGCGGACGGAAACGCGATGCCCAGTCGATCGCGTTCTTCAACAGCCCCGGCATCGAGCCGTTGTATTCCGGTGATGCGATGATGAACGCGTCGCAGGCGAGCAGGCGGTCGCGAAACCGCCGCGCGCCTTCCGGAATCCCGTCGCTCGTTTCGACGTCGCCATCGTAGGAAGGGCAGTCGAAGTCGGCCATCGACGCGCGATCCACCTCCGCGCCGTGACTCTCGATGATGGACTGCGCGAGTGAAGCGAGGCGCACGTTGAGCGAGTCTGCGCGAAGCGACGCACCAAACACGAGCACACGAAAAGAACAGCGTTCATCGTTCTGCATGGATGACGTCGCGTGCACAGGGCGCGCCGCAACCCGATTGCCTTTCGGGTAAGCGTCCGCCAGCCCGTCCTCGTTTTTCAACCGCGGCATCTCGGTCACGAAGAGGTGATGCGGCAGGTTTACGAGAATCCGCGTCCACCCGAGCCGTACCATGCCACGAACGGGGGCTTCGTGCGCTCGCATGAAGAGCGGCTGCGGAAGAAAGGCATCGACCGCAAACACTGCGGCGAGGTAATGCAGTACTACGACCCCGACGCGATGCTGCCGGTCCTCGCCGATCTGGCCAGGAAGTTCGTGCTCTTCGACCACTGGTTCTCCTCCGTTCCCGGACAGACGTGGCCGAACCGCCACTTTACGTATGCCGGAACGTCGTTCGGCATGGCCGACAACACCTGGTGGAAAGCGCCGTCGTCAGGTCCGACGATCTTCGGCCGCCTCATGGACGCGAAAAAGGACTGGATCGTCTACGCGGACGGAATGACCACAACCTGGTTCTTCTCGGAGTTGTGGCGGCCATCGACTCGGGCACGCTTCAAACCCGTCGGCCGGCTGCTCGATGACATCGCCGCCGATCGCCTCCCGAACTACGCGTTCGTCGACCCCGACCATTTCGGCAGCAACAGCTATAGCCAGCATCCGTCGCGCAACATCCGCAACGCCCGTGATTTCTTCGACTGCGAGCGGATGATCCATTCGATCTATACCGCGCTCGCGGCGCGCCCGGACGTCTTCGAGAAGACGGTTTTCCTGATTACCTGGGACGAGCATGGCGGGCTGTGGGATCACGTGGAGCCGCCGGCGCGGGACTCGCCGGACCATCACACCCAGGGCAAGTTCCGCTTCAACGTCGCCGGCGTTCGCGTTCCGGCGGTCATGGTGTCGCCATGGGCGCCCGAGGCATACGTCGATTCCCACGTTTACGATCACACTTCGATCATCAACACTCTGCGCCATCGCTTCGCTCCGACGCTCCCACGTTTGACGGAGCGTGACGGCCACGCGCGCATCTTCTGGGACGGCACTCTGTCGTCGCAGCAGGCACGCACGAACGTCGCGATCGCACAGACGTTTCCGCAGGCGCCGGAGATGGACGCCTTTGTCGCCGTCGAACCACTCGAGGACGACGAATGGGACCACGCATTCCTCACGCGCTTCGTCGAGCAGAAGCTGGACGAGGAGCAGGCAGGTATGCCGATCCCGCCGGTGTCCCTGGAGGCCGCCGGCGCAGTCGCGGGCACTCCGGAACTGCAGAGCAAACGCGATCTCGCGGCCTACGTCGACGAAGTGCACGCCCGCTACTTCGCGACGGCGCCGCGCGGAGTCCGGCTTCGCACACCGGACGGCAACACGATCTTCGATCCGGCTCCCGAGGTCGCCGCACGCGTTGCCGCGCGCGCTCTCGAGATGCGAGGGCGTGCGTGGATGCAGGACAACCGGCAGGAAAGCGTCACGATCGATAGCGGAGGGCCGGAGGCAGCTCTCGACGTGGCACCCGAAGAGAGCATCAGGCGGTTCGTCGACTTCCTGAGGTAGTCCGTCCGCCGGACCGCCGAAGTTCGCGAAAGATATCGGCGGCGATGCGTTCGTAAGCCGAATTACTCGCAGACTGACTGCGACCCTACGCCGCGCGCCGGACCGGCAATCGCAGGATCATGCTGGTGCCGACGCCGTCGACGGAGGCGACGGTGACCTCGCCGCCGTGGGCTTCGACGACCTGCTTGACGATGTAAAGGCCGAGGCCCGTGCCGCCGCCGCCGCGGATCGACTTGGTGCCGGCCTGTTTGTATTTCTCGAAGATCGTCGCGATCTCGTCGGCGCGGATGCCCATGCCGCTGTCGGTGACGGTGATGACGATGGCCTCGGCGACGTCATTGGTGCGCTCGATCTGTGCGCCGACGGAGATCACGCCTTTTTTCGGCGTGAATTTCAGCGAGTTCGAGATCAGGTTGATGATCGCCTGGGTCAGCTTCTCCATGCTGCCGAAGATCTGCGGGACGTCGCGGCCGTGCGCGCTGAGGAGGAACACCTCGTCGCGCGCGGCAACCGACTGCAGGCTGCGGACGGCGCGCTTGAGCACTCCCGCGACGCGCACCGGCTCGGCTTCGACGGTGAAGTTGCCGGACTTGATCTTCGAGAAGTCGAGGATCTCGTTGATGAGGTTCATCATCCGCTCCGACTCGCGCTGCGCTTCCTGCAGCAGGTCGGAGTAGAGCGTGTCGAGCTTCGCGTCCTGCGAGAGCACGAACTCGAGCGTGCCCTGGATTCCGGAGAGCGGGCCGCGGAGGTCGTGGACGATCTGCGCGGTGAAGTCGGATTTCGCCTGCTCGGCTTCGCGCTCGCGCGTGACGTCCTCGAAGGAAAGCGCGACGGCAGGGCTCTCGCGCTCTTCGACGATGCGCATGATCCTGTCGATGCGGTAGATGCGGCCTTCGATCTCCACGTCGATGGTCTCGCCGTCGGTGAAGAATCCGTGCAGCCAGCCGCGCTCGCCGGCAACAGCGCGCGCCGCTTCCTTCAGCCACTGCGCGGCGTCGCCGCCGAAGGCGTCGTCGAACGCCCGGTTGCGATATTCGACGCCGCCGCCTTCGGTGATCACGGCGATGGCGTGGGGGAGCTGGTCGAGCAGCGAGAGCGCGAACGTCATTGCGGCACCGTGATGGCCCGCTCCTGCTGGAGCCGGGCGAGGCTGAAGATGGTGTTGAAGGGATCGAAGGGGCTGAGGATCAGCAGTTTCTGGACGTCGAGCCGGCCGTCGATGAGGGAGACGAGGTAGCCTTCCTGGGCGTTGAGGTTGAAGCGGTCGAAGTTGGACATGAACTCGGCGCTGAGCCGCGGCACGGCCTGCAGTCCCTTCGGATGGGCGAGGAAGTCGCGGACGATGGTGTTGCGCAGGATCTCGACGTAGCCGCGCAGCGAGAGGTCGTCGCGATACATGCGCTGGGCCTCGAGGAGCTTGGCCCACGTGTGCCACGCGCCGTGCTGTTTGAGCGACTCGCCGACGAGCTTGCTCCAGTCGCGGTTCGTGGAGGGGAGGGGGGAGGCCGACATTCGCGGCGTAGTTTATATTGGTCGCGCAGGGACCCAATGACCGAACTCACGCCCGCGCCTCCGCCCTCGCGCAAACGCTCCCGCCTGCTCCTCCTGCTCGCGGCGGGCGCCCTCGGCGTGCCGGCGGGGTTCCTGTTCGCGCATGCGGTGCGGATGCCGCGGGTGAAGTCGCTCGCGGATTACCAGCCGGCGATCATCACGCGGATCTATGACCGCAACGGCGTCGCGTTCGCGGAGTACTCGATCCAGAAGCGGATCGTGGTGCCGAAGCGGGAGATGTCGCCGCGATTCGTGGACGCGGTGGTCGCGACGGAGGATGCCGATTTCTACAAGCACGGCGGCGTCGATCCGAAGGCGATCGTGCGCGCGCTCGTGAAGGATGTGCTCGAGCGGAAGAAGGCCCAGGGCGCGTCGACGCTGACCCAGCAGCTGGCCAAGCAGGTGTACCTCACGCCCGACAAGACCTTCCGCCGCAAGATCAACGAGATGTTCCTCGCGGTGCAGATCGAGAAGGATTTCACGAAGGATCAGATTTTCGAGCTGTACGCGAATCAGGTGTACCTCGGACACGGCGCGTATGGTGTCGAAGCGGCGTCGCGCCTCTTCTTCGGCAAGCATGCGAAGGACCTGAACCTGCAGGAGGCGGCGGTGCTGGCGGCGCTGATCCGCTCGCCGATGTATTACAGCCCGATCACGCATTCCGACCGCGCGAAGATGCGCCGCGACTACGTGCTGGGGCGGATGCTGAAGGAGAAGTTCATCACCGCGGACGAGCACCGGCGCGCGGTGAGCTCGCCGATCGTGCTGGGGACGTTCAAGGAGGAGGCGCCGCGCGTCGGCGCTTACTTCGCCGAGGAGATCCGGCAGCATATCGAGCGCTCGCCGGAGTTCGGGATCGAGAACCTCTACAAGCGCGGGCTCAAGGTGTATTCAACGCTCGATCTCAAGACCCAGCAGATCGCGGAAGCGTCGCTGCAGCGCGGACTACGGCGCATCGACAAGCGCCGCGGCTTCCGCCGCCCGTCGCGCAACCTCGTCGCGGAAGGTCTCGACCCGGAGACGTATCGCGATCCGAGCTGGAGCAGCGAGGCCTACGCGACGGATCGTTTGTATCCGGCGGTCGTCCTCGGCGTCGACAAGGACCGCGTGATGGTGCGCCTCGGCCATGACCGCATCGACCTCGACGCGAAGTCCTGGGCGTGGACGCGCAGGAAATCGATGGTCGAGTCGCTCAAACGCGGCGATCTGGTGCACGTCCTGTTGTCGGAGAACGAGAAGACGAAAGAGCGGAAGTGGATGCTCGATCAGATGCCGTCGGTGCAGGGCGCGATCGTGGTGCTCGACGTGAAGAGCGGCGAGGTGCGCGCGCTGATCGGCGGCTACGACTTCCAGATGTCGAAGTTCAACCGCGCCGTGCAGTCGCGGCGGCAGACCGGTTCGTCGTTCAAGCCGTTCGTGTACGGCGCGGCGTTCGAGAAGGGGCTGACGCCGGCGGATACGCTGTTCGATGCGCCGGTGGCGATCCCGGTGGGCGATCAGATCTACGCGCCGAAGAATTACTACGGCAAGTACGCCGGTATCGTGACGATCCAGCGCGCGATCGAGCTGTCGATCAACGTGCCGGCCGTGAAGACGTACATGATGACGGGCGGCGATCAGGTGGTCGATTTCGCGCGGCGCTGCGGGATCACCGCCGATCTGCCGAAGTATCCGTCGCTGTCTCTCGGCGCGGCGGGCGTGTCGCCGGTGGAGATGACGGCGGCGTACAACACGTTCGTGAACACGGGCGTGTACATCAAGCCGCGCTACATCCGGAAGATCGTCGATCAGACCGAGCGCGTACTGGAAGAGAAGCCGACGGAGCTGTCGGAGGCGATGCAGGCGCCGGTGGCGTACGAGATCGCATACATGCTGAAAGGCGTCGTCGATCGCGGGACGGCGTACGCGGCACACACGCTCGCGGATCCGATCGCCGGGAAGACGGGCACGACGAACGGCTACACCGACGCGTGGTTCATCGGCTTCTCGCCGGAGTTCACCGTCGGCGTGTGGGTCGGCTACGACGATCCGAGCAAGTCGCTGGGCGGCGGCGCGACGGGTGCGGACATCGCGTTGCCGATCTGGATCGATGTGATGAAGCAGTTCGAGACGCAGAAGCTGCGCGCGGCGACGAAGGACTTCGAGGCGCCGCCGGGCGTGGTAGTGGTGCCGATGGATCTGCGCACGGGACGCCGCGGCGTCGGTCCGTGCGAGCGGCCGGTGATGCAGGCGTTTGTCGCGGGGCAGGAGCCGGACAAGGACTGCAGCGGCGGGTCGGTCGAAGTGAGCCGGCTGCCGTATTACCTGCAGCGGCCGTTCTACGTGCCGAAGGAAGCGGAGCCGACGCAGGCCGCCAACGACGCGTCCGCGCAGTCGGGGGAAGGGGCGGAGTCGCCCGCGCCGCCGGCCGCCGCGACCGCGACTGCAACGACGACCGCACCGCCGCCGCCGCCTGTCACGGATACGAGCGGCCGTCAGTGATCAGCGCGCGGTCGGCACGTAGCGCGCGATCATGTCCATCATCTTGTCGCGCGTGAGCGGCTTGCGCATCCACGCGTTGGCGCCGGAGCTGGGGAACATCTCTTCGAGCGAGCGCTCGGGCAGATCGGAGATGAGGACGATGGGGATGTCCTTCTTGTTCGACTGCGACTTGAGCACTTCGCTGAGGCGGTTGCCCTTGATGCTCGGCAGGTTGACGTCGAGGAAGATGATGTCGGGCGTGTTGCCGGCCAGAACGTGGTTGAATTCGATCCAGCTGGACGCGGTGAGGACGGCGCATCCCTCGCGCTCGAGGAGCGCGCGTCCCAGCTTCAAAACCAGTGGATTGTCATCGAGGATCAGGACTGTCACGTTCTCAGCAGGCGCCATTTCCGGCACATGATACTCTCGCCGGGGAGATGGCAGAACGTCCTTGTGACTACTATTCGTCGGCATCTCCGGAGCGCGTGCTGCCGGCCTGGGCTCCGTACGGCTGCGGCGGCGCCGCGCTGCTGATTCTCATCCTCGTCTTCGCCGGCGGAGCCTTTCTCGCCCGCGGCGGCTTCACCCAGGTGATGGATCTCGTGTTCGGGATGACGATGGGGGAGATGCGCGGGATGTACACCGCCGACGTCACGCCCGCGCAGAAAAAGCAGCTGGAGGACGAGATCGCGCTGATGCGAAAGAATCTGCGCGAGGAGAAGATCTCCGTGCAGAGCCTGCAGCCGGTGCTGAAGACGATTCAGAAGGGGACCGGGGATCAGAAGTTGTCGGGGAAAGAGCTGGAAGAGATTGTGGCGGTGACGAAAAAAGTCAACGCCGCGCAACCGCGCAACCGCGCAACCGCGCAACCGTAAATGTCCAACTTCACCCTCAAGTCCCCGTTCCAGCCCCAGGGCGATCAGCCGCAGGCGATTCAGCAGCTCGTGGAGAGCATCCGCGGCGGCGAGCGCCATCAGGTGCTCCTCGGCGTGACCGGATCGGGCAAGACGTTCTCGGTCGCGAAGGTGATCGAGCAGATCAACCGGCCGACGCTGGTGCTGAGTCATAACAAGACGCTGGCGGCGCAGCTGTATCAGGAGTTCCGCAATTTCTTTCCCGACAACGCCGTCGAGTATTTCGTTTCGTACTACGACTATTACCAGCCCGAGGCCTACATCCCGCAGAACGATCTCTACATCGAAAAGGAGATGACGAAGAACGACGAGATCGACAAGCTGCGCCTCGCGGCGACGAAGTCTCTCTTCGAGCGCCGCGACGTGATCATCGTCTCCTCGGTCTCCTGCATCTACGGCATCGGCGATCCCGAGCTCTACTTCGGCATGCTCCTCTTCTTCGAGCGCGGCGTGGAGAAGCCGATGACGCAGTACCTGCGCCGCCTCACGGAGATGCAGTACGAGCGGACGCCGTACGATCTCGCGCGCGGCAACTTCCGCGTGCGCGGCGACGTGCTCGAGCTGTGGCCCGCGTACGAGGACGACGCGGTGCGCATCGAGTTCTTCGGCGACGAGATCGACAAGATCACGCGCATCGACCCGATCACCGGCCGCACCTCGGACCGCACGTACGACCGCCTCGCCATCTATCCGAGAACGCACTACGTCACGCCGCGCGAGCGGCTGATGCAGGCGATGGAGAACATCCGCGCGGAGCTCGACGTCCGCGTGGCCGAGCTGCGCGCGAACGATCGCCTGCTCGAGGCGCAGCGGCTCTCGCAGCGGACGATGTTCGATCTCGAGATGATCGCGGAGCTCGGCTACTGCAACGGCATCGAGAACTACTCGCGGCATCTCAGCGGACGAAACCAGGGCGACCCGCCGCCGACGCTCATCGACTATTTCCCCGAGGACTTCCTGCTGGTCGTCGACGAATCGCATCAGACCATCCCCCAGGTCCGCGGGATGTGGGGCGGCGACCGGTCGCGGAAAATCACGCTCGTCGAATACGGCTTCCGCCTGCCGAGCGCGATCGACAACCGCCCGCTGTCGTTCGAAGAGTTCGAAGGAAAGCTGAATCAGATCATCTACGTCTCGGCGACGCCGGGTTCGTACGAGCTGACGAAGACCGGCGGCCTGTTCGCGGAGCAGGTGATCCGTCCGACGGGACTGCTCGATCCGGAAGTGATCATCCGGCCGGTGAAGGGGCAGGTCGACGATCTGATCGGCGTGATCCGCGAGCGCACCGAGAAGAACGAGCGGGTGATGGTCACGACGCTCACGAAACGGATGTCCGAGGACCTCACGCGGTATTTGATGGAGCTCGGCATCAAAGTGAACTACCTCCACTCCGACGTCGAGACGATGGAGCGCATCGCCATCCTGCGCGACTTTCGGATGGGCGTATTCGACGTCCTGATCGGCATCAACCTCCTGCGCGAAGGACTCGACATTCCGGAATGCTCAGCCGTGGCGATCCTCGACGCCGACAAGGAAGGGTTCCTCCGCTCGCAGACGTCGCTGATCCAGACCATCGGCCGCGTCGCGCGCAACCTCAACGGGAAGGCGTTCCTGTACGCCGACAAGATGACGGACTCGCTGAAGTGGGCGGTCAGCGAGACCAACCGCCGGCGCGCGCTGCAGGCGAAGTACAACGAGGAGCACGGCATCGAGCCCGCGTCGATCATCAAGGCCATCGATTCCGATCTGGTGAGGATGTCGAACCTCGACTACATGGACGTCCCCATGCCCGGCCACCGCGCGAAGCTCGGCCTCGACGACAACGAGGACATCGACAAGGCCATCAGCCGCCTGACGAAGGAAATGAAGGACGCCGCGAAGAACCTGGATTTCGAGCGCGCCGCCGAGATCCGCGACCGCATTCGCGAGCTGAAGGAGATTCGGATTTTCGTGTGAGGGGCGTCACGAGGCGAACCGCACCCAGAGCAGGTCCGCGGCGCCCTCTCGCAGGCAGGCGTTGTTTCCCGAACCCGCGACCTCCGGCGTGACAGGCCGGAGGTCTAACCGGCGGCGCTGGCCACCGCGAAAGGCGCGCCGCCGGGGCCGGACTCGATTGGTCGGCAAGATGACATCACCAGCCGACATCCAGGGACGAGGTGATGTCGACCTTCACAAACATCATCGTCCGCGCGATGGAGACCTCCGGCGGCCTCATCCGCGAACCTGCCCGCCGCCTCGGCCTAGCCCGGAACACGCTCAAGTTCAAGATCCAGAATTACAACATCGCAGTGCGGGAGTGGGTAGGTAATCGGGCTTTCGCGGCACTCCTTCAATGAGGAGTCCGTCATGGCCAGTGGGCAAAAGACCGCGAGCGGCGCGAGCGCGGGAACGAAACAAACGAAATCGCTGAACGCAAAGCCGGACGAGTTCCTGCGTCTCAAGCCCCCGGAAGTTCCGCAGATGCTCGACAACGTCCTGCTCGTATTCACGAAGAGCATTCCGCAGGACGCGTACCCGCAGTGCGAGATCGACGCGACCAAGATGAAGTTTGACAAGAACGCCAGCGAGAGCGCCAAGCGTGCGTTCCTGCTCGAGTTCGTGCGCGAGCGGCTGGAGATGGTTGCGCGGCAGGAGTACGGATTGTGGCTCAACGGGCGGCTGCCGTTTATCACGCCGCGCGAGTTGCTCGTGTGGCGGCTGCGCCAGTACGTCGAGTACATCTGGGCGTTCCAGCTTCCGGAGAACGACGATCTCTCCGTGATCTTCAACACGACCAAGTTGCGCGCCGCCGGCGTGGCCTCCGATTTCCTCGCGCGTTTCCGCAAGGCTCTGCTCTTTCCGATCGCGCTCCGGCGTCTGTATCTGATTCTCCGCGGCCAGGATCCCGTCTACACGATGCTGGATAAGGTCTACGAGCAGAATAAGGCTTACGGCACGACATTTCTCGTGCCGTCGCGGCGCTATCAGGAGGACGCCAACGCTCTGATCGACGAGTTTCGTTTGCGCGAGGACGTGCCCTTGAAGGACGCGCAGTTGATCAACAAGACGGACAACGTCCTCTGGATCCACAAGCACGTGCTCGACATCGTCAAGGACGACGACATCTATCAGGAGCTGCTAGGGATTTACATCATCCCCCAGAAGGCGGGATATGAAGGTTGATACCGACACCGTCACCATTGTCTTCAGCCTGCTGCTGAACAGCTCCGGGATGGGTGCGCTCGCGTCGCTGCTCGAAACGCGCGACATGCAGAGCATCACCGCGGATCTGCGCGATGCCATCAAACCCGACCGCACGAGGGACGCACCGGATGACGATTACGTGAGCAAAAAGCTTGCGGCCCTCTCGGCGAAGCTGTTCTCGGTATGGATGGTGGTCCTGCATGTTGCGAACATCGCTCTCTTCGCATTGCTCGCCGCGATTCTCTATGTTGGCCCGGACCAGGTGTTCATTACGGCACTAGGGCAAAAGGCGGATCCGTTGGCGCCGTGGGAGCTCGTCGTCTATTGGGCGTGGCTCCTTTTCAACGTGGTCGCGTACCTCGTGAGGTGCGTCTCTCCAACCTTCGAACTGTTCGGCCTGCGGCGGCAGGCGAAGAAGTGGATCGTCGACTATCGGGCGGTGTATGACAAGCGCAAACGATAAGAGTGCCGATGTTCCGCTCTCGCGCATCAGTGAATATCTGCGCGGCCTGTCGATATTGGGACGCGAAGACGCCATCGTAATCAGCGAGCTAATGGCGCTGCTGCCGGACGTCACCCTGCGGCAGTTCCGCGAGGACTGTGACGTCTGGGGGATTTCCTGGACGAGCGGCACCATCGACTCCTCGGTATTGTCGCGCGCCGTTCGCCGGGAACTGCACAAGCGCAAGCATCACGACGTCATCGTCGGCCTCGAGCCGGCGGTGATTCCAGATCCGAAGTCGTTCCTCACGCACTTCGACGGCGATGCCTCGTCGTCGCGGCAGGCCGCGCCCATCGAAGCGGCATATGCGTACGCGGTCGCGCGACCACGGCATTTCCTCTCCTCGCACGGCGACGTCGGGAGTAGGCGCGTCGCATACCGCCACCAGGTCGAGGACGCGCTGCACCTGGTCGAGGAAATGCTCGGCAATGGCATCGTCGTGCACGAAGTGGGTCTCGGGAAAACGATCACCGCGATCCTCGTAATCCTGGAGCTCGTCCGGCGCGATCCGTCGACGACGTGCCTCATCCTGGTACCCTCGAACCTGCTTGAACAATGGGAGAAGGAGCTCGCGCGGTGGACGGAGCTCAAAATTACGAAGGAAGACAAGGGTTACGCGCCCGTGCTCCTCAAACACGATCCGTATGTCTTGTTGACCATCGATACCGCGAAGGAGGAGCGCCGAGCGCGCGTGCTGCAGTCACGGCAGTGGGGCTTGGTGCTCGTGGATGAAGGGCACTGGCTCCGCAATGACGACATCGCGCGCTATCGCTTCGTCTATTCATTGCGCGCACGATTCCGCCTGCTGCTGACCGCAACGCCCGTCCACAACAGTGGCTACGACATCTTTCACCAGGTCAACCTGGTCCGGCCTGGACATCTCGGACGCAAGGCGGTGTTCGCGGACCATTTCATGCGCGACGAGCGGCAGATCAATCACGCCGAGGATCTGCAGGCGCGGCTCGTTGCGGTGGTGAGTCAGCGGCAGCGGCACGAGACCGATCTCAAGCTTCCAACGCGGAAGATCGTGCCGATCGAAATCGCCGACCGCTCCGACCAAGAGCGCGACTTGTACAACAACGTGCTATCGCTTCTTCGCGGCATCTATCGCTGGCATCTTGGCGGCGCGAATTTTCTCCGCCGCGCGTCCGGCAAAGAGGAAGCGGTCTCGCAACTCGTCCTGATCTCGATGCTCGTGCTGCGCGAGCTGGCCAGCCATCCGCGCGCCGCGCTCAAAACGCTCGCCGGGCCTCTGCGCAAGACAGTGGAACGCCTCGCCGGAACGACTGGAGCGACCGCGGACCTGAAGAATCTCGACCACAAACTCGGGCAGATCGCCGCCGAATACGAAAATGCCGATTGGGGTGCCGGCAAGCATCAGAAGACAGATCACCTGATCGAACAACTGCCCGCGCTCGCCAGCCGCTACGGACGCATCATCGTGTACGTCGAATTTCGCGAGACGCAGAAGGCGATCGTTGCGCGTCTCGCGCAGATCTCGAAGGAAACGCTTCTCGCGCACGGGCTGCGTCGGCGACCCGAAACGATCGTTTACCACGGCGAGCTCACCAGAACCGAAAAGACGCGAAATGAGCTGCGTCTAGCCAACTCGAAGAAAGCCTGGTTCATTTCGACCGATGCAGGCGGACAAGGTCTCAATCTCCAATGCGCGAGGGTGGTCGTGAATTTCGACTTTCCATGGAACCCGATGCGTGTGGAGCAGCGCATCGGCCGCGTCGATCGCATCGGTCAGGACGACCCGAGCGTGAGCATTCACAACTACATCACCCGCGGCACGATCGAGGAGTACGTCTATCGCGCGTTGCGCGAAAAGCTGCACGTCTGTGAAGACGTTCTCGGCCGGGTCATCCCGAAGATTTTTCAATTGGAATCGATGCATCCTCGATTCGCGACCCAGGACGACGTCCTCGGAATCGGCCAGATCATCCTTAGCAGCGAGAATGAGGAAGATCTCCGCCGCCGCTTTCGGCAGTTCAGCACCGAGCTCGATCCAGAGGAAGCAGCGGCCTCGAAGATGTGGAAGCCACGCAAGAGGAGGCTCGATGAGTGATCCCCTGGAGCGATGGCTGACCGTGTTGGGCGAGTACACCGGCGCAAACCTAGTCGCGCGGCCGGAGGGCTGGAAAATCGACGGAGCGAGCGAGGCGTGGACCCGGTTTTTCAACGACATCGCCGCGGAGGACGAGGAACAGCATCCATTGCTGATCGCGCGCGGGCCGCATGGTCGCGAGCAATGGCTCGATCATTTACGCGTGGTCGAACGTGCCGCAGCGCGGCAACTCACGTTGGCGCCCATAGGTTTCACGGCCGTCCTTCCCGCCGCAGCGCGACGGCGCGGGGCGAAGACGATCGTTCGGCTCGCGTTCGGGTTTTCGCTTTCATTGGGACGCCGGTTGCGACGTAGTTTTACAGCGAGCGTTCCCCTGGGCGCGAAGCAAGCGATCGTGACGGCCGGCGACGACGGCTTGTTAGAGCTCGATCCGGAGATCGCGGCGCTGGACGTCAAAGGAGCGGAGTTGCGCAAGGCGCTGCCGGCGTTGCTGGCGGGAGCGAACGACGCGCAGACCACGTATCGGGACGACGAGAATGTCGTCGCGGAGATCGAGCGATTGCGCAGGACGTACGAAGACGAGGTTCAGTCGCTGGCGACGCTTTACACGATTAACTCGGGCCGCGAAGCGCGTCTTCTGGGCATGGAGTTGCAGGAGCAAAAAGGGGAGGATGCGATCGAAGCCGAATACGTTGCCCGCCTCGAAGACCTCGCCGACCGCTTTCGCCCGCGCGTTCTCTTCGAGCCACTCACGCTCGGAATCATCGAAGGCTGGAGTGGCCCTGCAGGAGCCCCACGGTAGCGGCACACCGTGCCGTCGAATCTCCTTCTGCACGAACGTCGATTCGTCCGAGGCGGGATTCACGATGGCGAGGGTGGCGCTGAGCGATCCGGCACCAGCTGCGGGCTCAACGCCGGCGCGGTTGTGACACGTTTTTCCGTGGAACATTCACGCCGAAGTCAGAAACACTTCGCGTTTTGGTCGCCAAGTCGGCGCAAATTTTCGCTTGCCGAATTCGCGACCTTGCGAGTCACTTTGCGAGTCTCCAACTTTCCAAGCGACCCACTGAAACGGCGTTCTAACCGACTGACCACGCCTGTGGAACCCGTCAGACGGGAGCTCCCCTCACCGAAATCCCGTAAATCAACACCGCTTCCCGCCAGAACCCCCCCGCGCCACCCGCAGGTGTCCCCGCACCGCGCAGCAGGACTAGACGCGAGCGACCAATGCCGTGGTTGTGGAAGCGATCACGTTGCCGTGCCTTCGTGCGTAAATCCACGGGCCACCATAGAACCGCATGGCGAAGATCAACTCCTCCGGCGATTCGTGAACCTGCAACTCGAAGACGTCGGGATGCAACGTCTCGCGTATCACGTACGGCCGTGCACAGAAGAAGCGGCCGCGTTCCTCCGAGCCGTCAGGCAATCCCTGAAGGCTCTTCTCGCTGTGAAACGCGCAGAAGATCTCGAACGTACCTGGCCACGCGTGGCCGCGCTCGAGGTAATAGATTGCATGCGCGATCGCCGCGACGACTCGCTTTACGCGCGGCAAGTCAACCGTGAAAATGCCGATTTCCTCGACCATCTCACCGCCGTGCACCTCTGCCGATGCCATTCCGTCGAATGTCCGATTGAAGAGCTTCGGACTGTGGTCCCATGAATCCTTCGCCTTTTCCGCAACCTCTTCCGCAGTGGCGTTCGTGTTGTACTGGATGCACAGCACTCCGCGGACATATTCGACATCGCCAGCGTTCGAGTTGTTGTGCGTCGCGCACGCCGGCACGGTGAGAAGCCGTTTCCCCTGCAGCCGCTCTGGGAAGAACGAGCGTGGCGGAACATGCTCGTCGCTCGTCGCCGCCGCATCGCACATGTAGCAGCGGTCTTTCTTCGGGTGGAAGCGCCGCCCCTTTCTTTTTCGAGCCATGGAATGCGAAACAGTTTTCGGCGCGCAATTCATCCGCTGAGCCTTCACTCCGACCGGAGCATCGCCATTTGCTTCGCGAGCGCTATGCTCATCTGATTGGTGACCCGACAGACCGGGTCGTCGACCACTGCTGGCGGTATGCTCGCTTTCCATCGCGCGCCGCTTCGAGTAGATCGCGACGAGAACCAACAGAACTCCGTCGCTGTCGCAGCACTCTTCCTTCGGTTGCGGTGGCCTTCGCATCCCGCTTCATCACGCTCGCGAGCGCGTGCCCTTCGTCCCAGTAGTGACGCGCGCGAGTGTCCGAGACGCGACGGAGAGCCCTCGTCGTCGGAGCCATGGAGTGAAGCACAAAAGCGGGCGCGCCCTGCGACGCGCCCGCTCCGGGTTACCGGGCTACCGGGGTCATGCCGCCGTCGTCGGCTTCACGACCCTGTCGGCCGCCCTGGCCGCCTTCTCCGCGGCCCGGGCCGCCTTCGCGGCCTCCCTTTTCGCCGTCGCCTCGGGCGACTTGCGCGTGCGCCCGAGGGCGCGGCGCATGTCCGCGACGTACGGCGCGAGGCCGGCGTTCTCGCGCCGTTTCGCCAGGCGCTGCGCCAGCGAATACGTCGTCAGCGCTTCGCTGCCGGCCTCGTTGCGCGCCGCGTTCACGCTGAATCGGACGAACTGCGCCAGTGCCTCGAGCTCGTCCGCCAGCGGACTGTATGCCTCGGCGTAGCGCAGCCGGTCGCGAGTCTCGGACGGCGTGGCGCTTTCGCCACGCTCGAGCGCTTTCTGATTCGCGACCGCCACGATCGTCAGCTCGACAAAGTCGGGCGGTACCGACGCCGCGCTGTTCAGGCGCCTGATCTCCATCGTCGACCCCGGAATGAGGAAACGCGGGATCTGGTCTCGCATCAGCCTCAGCTCCTGGAGACGCGCCTGCGCGCCCGCGGCGTACGGGTTCGTGCTCTCGGTGGATACGGCAGTGGACTCGGAATTGGGTACAGCTTTCTCGTCTGTGCTCATGATGAGCTCCTTTTTTTCTCTCGGTCTGTGCGGATGGTTAGTGCAGGCAGACGGAAACGAGAGGAGGAGCACGCCCCAGCACATTGCGCTGAGGGACTCTCAGGGCGGCCGGGCGGGGTGTCCGCCGGCGCCTGAGGAGAAAAGGAGCGATGCGATCGTGGACGCGCGGCTGCCGGAGACGCAGGAACGCACGTACGGGAACGGGCCGCGGGGCGAGGACGATGCGCGGGCGGCGGTCCGCCGGCCGCTCCGGCACGAGCGCACCGGTCTGGAGGTCGTGCAGAATGCTGCTTTGCAGGGCGAAGACCTCGTCCGCCGTCTCGGCCAGCCAGGAGGTCATGTACAGCCAGCGCTCCGTCGCGGTGACGACGAACTCCGGGACGTCCTGCGCCGTTTCGGGCTCGCGCGCGGCCCGCTCGGTCATCTCTTTGATGTTCTCCACCGCCCGCACGAGCCGAGCCGACGCCGTGACCAGCAGATCCGAGGCGTTGTCCAGCTTCCGCGACGCGCGGACCGGCCGCCGGTGGACAGTGCGTTCGGCGGCGTTGACGGTGTGGAGCGTGGAAGCGATCAGCCGAAATGAGGCATAAAGGGCGCGGTTGGCACGGTGGAACGGACGGACCCACCGCCTCCGGTCGCCGTGCTGTCGGCGCCGGTCCCGGCAAGTGCCGGAGGCGCCCTGAAGCGCCCTTGCGGAGTTCTGTCTCGTCGCACTCATCCGCACAATTGGACGGCAGACTCTGGTAGAGGGTTCGGGCTCGATGCGCAAATTTCCGGCATCGATGCCCAAATTTTCGGCATTGATCCCCAAAATTTGGGCATCGATCCCCACATTTTTGGGATCGATGCCGGCGCTTCCGGGATCGATCCCCGATTTCTGGGTACCGATCCCCGAATTTCCGGGATCGATCTCCGAATTTTGGGCATCAATGCCAGGCATCTCCAGCATCGATCCCCGAATTTTCGGCCTCGATACCGGCGGGGTAGGGAAACTCGGCCGGGGGGGCCTCGTAGCGGGGAGATTGTGCGTCCCATTTTCGGGCACCCGCGTCCCACGAGCGGACCTTCCGACGTGGTGAAGACGGCACAAATGATTGAAAATACGTTCGAACGATGTGGCACCTCGGTTGCCCATATCGGAGCGCGCCGGCCGGCGCCGGAGGTCGATTTCGCCCCAAATCGATCAGGGGAGGGAAATCGTCATGTTGTCTTCTGAAGCGAATGACCGGGGCGCATACCGCGGTCTGGGTTTCTCGATGCTCGACCTCAGGCTCGGCGGTCGCATGCTGGTCAAGCATCCTGCGCTCACCGTGATCGCAACGATTGCCGTAGCGTTCGCGATCGCCGTCGGCACCGTCGGGTTCGAGATCGCGCGACAAGCGCTCTGGCCGACGATTCCGCTTCCGGACGGCAACGCGATCGTTGCATTGCGGAACTGGAATGTCGTCGACAATGCGTCGGTCCGCGCATCGCGCCGTGATTACGAGCTGTGGCGCGATGGTCTCAGCACGATCACCGATCTCAGCGCCGTCGAGGTGGAAGAACGCAGCATCGCCGTCGGCGCCGGTCCCGGTCAGCCGGAGACCGTCGCCAACGTGACCGCGTCGACCTTTGCGCTGACGCGCGTTCCGGCGTTGATGGGACGCACGCTGCTGGAAGCCGATGAACGGAGCGCCGACGAAGAGGTCGTGGTGGTCGGATACGACTTCTGGAAAAGCAGGCTGGGCGGCGCGGCAAACGCCGTCGGCCGCGTCATTCGCATCAGCGGCACGCCGGTCACGATCGTCGGCGTGATGCCGCGCGGCTACGGATTCCCACAGCGGAACGGCGTCTGGCGACCGTTGCATCTCGAGCGGATTCCCGAGGCATCGCCGAGCCTGAGGTATGTCTTTGGGCGGCTGGCGCCGGGCCATCCACGTGAGGAAGCGACCGCCCAGGCGGCGGCGATCGGCGCCCGAGCAGCGGCGATGTTTCCGGAGACGCACAAAAATGTGCGCCTGCAAGTCCGCTCTCTGCCCGACGCTGTCAGTCTGTGGCCAGCGAGGACGACGATGGTGCTGGCGTCGCTCAACGTGTTCGTCGTGCTTTTGGCCGCGCTTTTGTGCGGCAACGTCGCAATGTTGTTGTTCGCCCGCGCCGTCAGTCGAGAGCGGGAGCTCCTCATTCGCACCGCACTTGGCGGCAGCCGCGGGCGCATCATCATGCAACTCTTTGCCGAGGCGCTCCTGCTCTGCGCCGTCGGCGCAGTGGTTGGTCTCATGGTTGCGCGCTTCGTGCTCGCGCGGACCTGGACGATGATCGAAGGGCAACTGGGTCCGTTGCCGTTTTGGATCGACACCTCGCTTTCGTCGACGACGATTCTTTATGCCGTTGGGCTGACGTTGTTCGCGGCGGCGATCGCCGGCGTCGTTCCCGCCGTCAAAGTGACGTCGGGTCGTGCTGGTGGCAGGCTCCGATCCGCGTCAAACGGCGGCGGCGGGTTGCAGTTCGGCGGCGTATGGACCGTGGTCATCGTCGCGCAGGTCGCGCTCACGACGGTGCTTCCGGTGCCGCTGCTCGGCGTGGGAGCGGACGTCACGCGAGACACGCCGGCAGGATTCCCGGCCGAAGAATTTCTCACGGCCACGCTCGCCATCGATCGCTTTGACGGCGTCGCGGCGAGTAGCGACACGGTGCCGGCGGTGCGGGCGGTGCGGCTCGAAGCACGCTACCGCGCGCTCGCCGACCGGCTCCGTCAGGAGCCGGGCGTGCTGGACGTCACGTACGTCGATCAAATGCCGTTGATGCGTCATGGGTGGAAGGCGATCGAGATGGACCCGGGTCCCGCCGCTGAGCACCGTGAAGGCTGTGTGCGTTGCGCCGCGTTCGTGTCCGTCGATCCGCGATTCTTCGACGTGGTCGGTGCGCCCGTGATCCGCGGCCGTGCGTTGACGACGGCCGACGCGGAACACCAGATGCGTGCCGTGCTCGTGAACGAGTTTTTTGTCGCTCAGGTCATGGGCGGCCGGAATCCAATTGGCCGCCAGCTTCGCTTCTCATCAGCGCGCGAACCCACCGCCAAATCGTGGTATCGCATCGTCGGTGTCGTGCGCGATCTCGGCGTGAGCGACAATCAGGGCGATTACGGCCGAGCCCGCATCTTTCAGCCGACGCTGCCGCGTGAGACGGGGCCGCTTCGAGTCGCCATTCACGTTCGCGGCGATCCACAGCGTTTTGTGGTGCGTCTCTACGAGCTTGCGCAGGCGATCGATCCCGCGCTACGCGTGATCGATCCGAAACCGCTGCCCCGTCTGGTGGATACCCCAGGCGCTTTCTGGTTGGAGCTCCTGATCGGCTTCACGGGTGTGACGCTGATGTTGTCGCTCGCCGGTGTCTATGCAGTGATGGCCTTCGCTGTCGCCAGACGGACGCGGGAGATCGGCGTGCGCGTCGCCCTCGGCGCGCAGCCGATGCACGTCCTGACTACCGTCTTCAAGCGCCCACTCATTCAGGTTGCGCTGGGCATTGGCGTTGGTGCAATCCTGGCGCTCGCTCTCGCGAACAACGACCTGTCGGATGTGCATCTCGATGATTTCGGTCGATCGGCGGTCTTCGCGCTGTCGACGATCCTGTGCTGTGCACTCGCATGCATCGTCCCGACGCGACGGGCGCTTCGCATTCAGCCGACGGAGGCATTGCGGGACGAATAGCCATGTGTCATCTACGACAGGATCCGGACGAATCCCTCCGTTCCATGCACGCGGATCCGCTGCCCGATCAGCGGATCGGATTTCCCGAGGGTCCCGATGAGGGCTGCGCGGCTCGCGGGTTCTCACGATCGCCGGCTTCGGGGATCGTGAACAGCGTAGTGATCGGCCGGCTCTGGACGATCTGAAAGTCGTCGTCGACCAGACACCATTCGATGTCCTGGGGGGTGTCGAAACCGACGGGTTTGGCTGAGGATTCTGCTCTGGAAGGAAGTCCGGATTTTCGTGTAGACGGAGCGCCCGATGTAAGGCCGCTGAAGCGGCAAAATGCAGCTACACTCCTGCCGGGTCGGATTCCAACAATCGAGAGAGAGGCGCGCCGGAGATGAACTTCGACTGGGCGACCATCAACTACCCGGACGGGCGTGTGGCCAAAGTCACGCCGCCGGAGTTTTACGCGATTCCTCTCGGGCAGAGGATCGAGCTGCTGACGTCGAGCCGTATCAAGTTCGAGAAGGATCAGCATCCGATCTCGCCGCTGGAGGCTGTGCGAAAGAAATGAAGAACAAATCGATCCTGACCGCCGTGCTGTTCGCTTCCGGGCTGGTGTGGGTGTCGACGATCGCGACGGCATATCAGGCCGTGCGGCGTTTCGAGACGACGCCGGGCCGCGCGGCCGATGCGCGCGCGTTCTGGCCGGCGGGGAGCAGCATCGACCGGCGCGGCGATGAGTGGACGCTGGTGATGCTGATCCATCCGCACTGTTCATGCAGCCGCGCGAGCGTGCAGGAACTGCAGGCGGTGCTGGAGAAGGCGCCGTCGGTGAAGCCGTGGATGCTGGTGTACCGGCCGGAGGATTTCAAGCGCGGGTGGGAGCAGACCGAGGTCGTGAAAGCGGCGTCGCGGCTCCGGCGTGCGCACGTGAAGATCGACGTGAACGGGCGCGAGGCGAAGCTGTTCGGCGGCTTCACGTCGGGACAGACCTTTCTGTATGACCGCAACGGAAAGCTCCGGTTTGCGGGCGGCATCACCTCACTGCGCGGCCACGCGGGGATCAACCGCGGCCGCGTCGACATCATCGACATCGTGAGCTCGCGCGCGGCCGACGGATCGCATCCGGTGTTCGGCTGCGCGATCTCGAGCAGATCGGAGACAGCCAGATGAGCAGCATCAACCTGATGGAGCGTGCCACCGAGATCCGCGATTCGCAGTTGTTCGAGCGCCGCGCAAAAGTGGATCGGATGTTCGCGGTGCTGCTCGCCGTGCAGTACGTCGCGGGGATTCTCGCGGCGTTCGTGGTCTCGCCGTACGCGTGGGAGGGGAAGGAGCGCGCGCTGCACACGCACGTCTGGGTCGCGATCCTCGGCGGCGCGGGCATCGTGATCCTGCCGATCCTGCTGGCGATGTTCCGTCCGGGCACGGCGGTGACGCGTCACGTGATCGCGGCGTCGCAGATGCTGTCGTCGGCGCTGCTCATTCATCTCACCGGTGGACGGATCGAGACGCATTTCCACGTCTTCGGCTCGCTCGCGTTCCTCGCGTTCTATCTCGACTGGAAGGTGATCCTCACGGCGACGACGGTCATCGCCGCCGATCACTTCGCGCGCGGCATCTTCTTCCCCGAGTCGGTGTACGGCGTGGCGAATCCGGAGTGGTGGCGCTTCCTCGAGCACGCGGGCTGGGTGGTGTTCGAGGATATCTTCATCGTCTGGGCGTGTTTCCTCGGGTTACGCGAGATCGGGCAGGCCTCTCAGCGACAGGCCGAGGTGGAGCAGCTGTCGGAGCGCGAGCAGCTGAAGACGGCGGCGCTGGAGATGGCGCTCGCGGAGATGCAGGCCACCGCCTGAGCCATGTTCTGCTTCAGGGCAGGTTCCAGAACTCCGACGTGAACCCGCGCTGCAGCGCGGCGATCCACGCCTCATGCGGTGTTTCGGACATGAGGCGTGGATTCTACCGTTTCGCTATTGCAGTCCCAGCGCGCGCGGGACCCAGATGCGGCCCTTGCCGTACGCCGGATCGGTGCCCGGCTGGCCGAGGTCGTCCGCGCTCTGCTGCAGGATCGCCTTGACCTGCGACGGCTTGTCCTTGCCGACGTTTTCCACGACCAGCGCGGCGAGACCGGCCACGTGCGGCGACGCCATGGACGTGCCGTTGGAGCTGACGATGAAGTTGCCGGTGCGGCAGACCGTCAGACCGACCGCCACCGAACTGCGCGAGCACGCGGCCCACACGAATCCACCCGGATTCGCCGGCGGCGCGCTGCGTCCCGTTCCACCCGGCGCGGCGACGCTGATCGACGAGCGGCCGTAGTTCGAATAGCTCGCGAGCGAGTCGAAGCCGTTCGGCCACGGACCGTTCACGCCGCCCGAGGTCGCCGGACCGGTCGCGGAGACGCAGACGGTGTTCGGCGTGCTGCAGATGAAGTTGTAGAGGCTTCCGTCGTGGTCCATGTCGATCGCGCTGTTGCCCGCGGCCACGACCACCACCATGCCCTTGCGGTGCGCGTAGTTGAAGATGCGGTTGGTCAGGCCGACCAGCGAGCCCTGGCCATTCTTGAAGAGTGCGCCGCCGAGGCTCATGTTGGCTACGTCGGCGTCGATGTCGGCCGCGTGAAGCAGGCCGGCGAAGATCGCGCCGAACGAGCCGCTGCTCGTCGCGCACTGTCCCGCGGAGTTCGTGGTCAGGCCGAGGACCTTGACCGGAACCAGGCGGACGCGCGAGTTCACGCCGGCCGCGGCGAATGCGTTGCTGGAGACGGTTGCCGCGACGTGCGTACCATGGAAGAACAGGTCGTCCATCGGTCCGTACGTGAAAGGCAGTGGTGGAACGCAGACGGGATTGTCGAGCTGGAACTGCGCGCCGAGCGAATAGTCGACGAGGCCGTTCAGATCGACGTGCGGACTCGACTGGCGATCGATGCCGCTGTCGAGAATCGCGACGCGCACGCTCGGCGAGCCGACACGTCCCGCGCTCCAGGCGATGTTCGCGCCGATGGCGCGCATGTTCCACTGACGAGCGAAGAACCCCGCCGTGGCCGGAGCGGCCGGGCTGGCCGAACCGGCGTTGAAGTCCTCAACGGCGAATTCCAGGCTGCCGAAGTCCTCGACCATGAATTCCTGACTGGGCCCCCCTCCGGAGGGCGGGGGGGCGGGGGCGGCGGGGGAGGCGTGGAGAAATCCTCGACGGCGAATTCCAGATTGGCGTACACGCCGGCCACGCCGCCGATCGCACCGAGCGCCGCGGCGCCGGCATCGTCGAGACCCGAGACGAGGGCCATGATCTCGTGCTGGAAGACAACCGTGCCGCCGTTGGCCCGGACGGTGTTTTCGAAATCGGCAGGCTTGCCGTTACGGAACTCGACGATGTGATTTGCGGAGCCTGCTACGGTAAACAACAGAAGACACACTGCGAACAAGACACGCACTCTCATGAGAACCCCACCTTTCAGTTGTAAAAAGAGAATGTGGTCCCGCGTCGGTAGCTCGGCAGTCTCGTTCGGAGAAAGGAGGAGATCCGTGGCTTTGCGCCCCCGCCTCGCGACGGGTTTGCCTTTTCGTGTCGGGGGTTGTGCGCGCAGTGTACGGATCACCGCCCATCCGTCAACCACCAATTACGGATCAGCGCAGGTTCCAGAACTCCGACGTGAATCCGAGCGAGGCGAAGACGGCCTCGGTCTCCTCGAGCGTGCGGCGGCGCCACGCCGGATCGCGGCGATCTTCGCCGTACCAGATGCGCGCGAGCTCCCAGCCCTGAGCGAGCGGGATCACCGCGCCGCGGCCGAGGCGCCAGGCGGCGCACCAGCGGTCGATGTGCTCTTCCGACCGGAAGAAGAGCATCGTCTTTCAGGTGAAGACGAGATCCTTCCACCAGTCGCGCGCGAGAATCGCGAAGTGCATCAGTCCATCGCCGTCGAGCGTTCCGTCGACGATGCGGAACGACGCCGACGTCCCGCAGTCGGCGCAGCTCGTGTCGATCTCGCCGTCGCTCTGCAGCATCGCCGGAATCCCGAGCGCGTCCCATACACAGTTGCCGTACGCGGAGACGCCGCGCGCGCGGACGCGGAACGGCGTCGGCACGGCGGAGTACGGACCCGCCATCAGAATCTCGCCGCTCTCCGGCTGCAGCACGAGCATGTGCGCGTCGGCGAGACGGCGGAACGATGCGAGCACCTCGGATTGTGTGCCGGTGATGCGCGACGAAAGAGGAGGCTTGCCCTCGCGCATGGTGAGGTCGTAGACCTGCCAGCGAACTTGTTTGTCGAATTGTTCGATGGCTCATGATCGCACACGGAACACCATTTGCTTCGCACACGCCAGCAGTGTCGAGAGCGAAGCTGATCGCGCGCAGGGCGACCATCATCGCCGTTCCGTTTCTCACGGGGATCGGCGTCGCGCTGACGTTGTTTGCGTGCTGCTGTCCGGGCGGCGTCGCGCGCGACGGAGCGATCGCGCCGGTTCCCGCGCCGCCGATCGGGCTCGCGCATTTCGATGAGCCGGCGGAGGTCGCGCCGTCGGCGCACACGCAGGCGGAGATGCACAACGTCCAATTTCACGTCGATCCGACGATCGTGCTGCGCATCCACACGCTGCGCGGCGAGTTCTTCGATCGAACGGAAGGGCGGCCGCTGAACTTCGACGACAAGCGCTCGTTCATCGTCCGCATCGCCCGCGCGCGCATCGGCGTCGATAACCGCGCGCTCACCGACCTGCTGAATCACTACGCGTTCAACTATGAAGGCTCGCCGCTGAAGAACCTCGCGGTGCAGGTGCATGAGGGGCGGCTGGTGCAGCAGGGGATCATGCACAAGCTGATCGACATCCCGTTCGAGATGACGGCGGCGGTGTCGGTGGAGGACGACGGCTGGCTGCGCATTCATCCGATCGACATGAAGATCTGCAACGTCGACGGCACGCTGCTGATGAAGGCGTTCGGCATCTCGCTCGACGAGATCCTGAAGAAGCTGCCGAAGGGCGTGCGCGTCGAGAAGAACGATCTGCTCATCGACGCGCTCGCGATCCTGCCGCCGCCGGCGATCGAAGGACATCTGGCCGACGTCGAGCTGCACGAGAACGAGCTGCTGCAGATTTTCGAGGGCAGCGCCGCCGCGCCTCCGCTCGAGCCGCCCGATCCCGCGGAGCCGAACTGGATGTTCTTCCGCGACGGCACGCTGCGCATGGGCAAGCTGTTCTTCGTGCGCGCGGACATGCAGGTCGTCGACACCGACCCGCGCGATCCGTTCGACTTCTTCGTCGACTATTACAACCAGCAGCTCACCGCCGGCTTCACGCGCAATCAGCCCGACTACGGACTGCAGGTGTTCATGCGCGACTTCGACGACGTCGGCAGGCCGCCGCAGCCGGGCGAACGGCTCGCGCCCGACTAGGCGAGGCCGCGCAGCACCTCGCGGACGCGCTTCAACCCTTCCGCGATGTCGTGCAGCGACACGGCGCCGGCGCTGAGGCGGAACCAGCCGTCTTCCTGCTTCGTACCGAACGCCTGGAAGGGGACGACGGCGAAGCCGGCTTTCTCGAGCAGGAATTTGCGGATCGCTTCGTTCGTGCCGAAGCGCTGTATGAGATCGAACTGCACGGAGAGATAGATCGCGCCCTGCGGCGCGATGGCGTGGACGGGCAGCCCTTCGCGGCGCATCGCCATCAGTCCGTCGTACAGCGCGTCGAGGCGGAGGCGCAGCTCGCGAATCATCGCGTCGTGGTACGCCGCGATCTCGTCCTTCTGGCGGAGGAACGACGCGACCGCGAGCTGTTCCGGCTTCGGCGCCCACGCGCCCATGTGGCCGATGATGTCGCGCATGCGCGCGGCGACGGCGGGCGGTGCGGCGGTCCAGCCGACGCGGAGGCCGGTGGCGGCGAACGCTTTCGAGATGCCGTCGACGAAGATCGTCCACGCCGCGGATTCGGGTACGACCTGCGGCGGCGCGTAGTGGCGGTTGTCGCCGAAGGTGAGCATCCAGTAAACCTGGTCCCACAACAGGAACAGCGCTCGCTCGCCGCTCGCGGCGCGGCGTTCGTTCTCTTCGACGACGAGCCGCGCGATCGCCTCGACCTCGGCGCGCGCCATCACCGTCCCCGTCGGGTTGAGCGGCGTGCAGACCGCGATCATGCGCGCGTCGCGCACGTGCGGGCGGATCATCTCCGCGGTCGGCATGAAGTTCGTGTCGGCGCCGACCACCAGCTCCACCGGCACTCCGCGCATCAGATAGGTGTAGTGATTGTTGTTCCAGGACGGCGTCGGATAGATCACCTTGTCGCCCGGATCGACGACGGTCGCGTACGCGGCGTAGATGATCGGGCGCGAGCCGCCGGCGATGATGATCGACTCGAGCGGGTAGTCGAGATGCAGCTCATCGCGATAGAGATCGACGACCGCGCGGCGCAGCTCCAGCGTGCCATCCGAGGGGGGATAGTTCGTCTGCCCGGCCGCGAGCGCATCGGCGATCAGCGACTCGAGCAGGCGAGGGATGCGGAACTCGCTCGGCGAGAAATCGCCGACGGTGAGATTCGCGACCTCGCGTCCCGCCGCGGCGATCGCGCGGACCTCGCTCGCAATTTTCAGGACTTCGGAGCCGATCATGCCCTGCGCGAGCGTGGACAGCGAGAGGTTCGTGGCGTGTGCGAGTGTGTCGGTCATGAATCCCTTTCAGCGTTTCTGATTGTATGCGCGATGGATCTTCCAGAGGTCGCGCAGTGCTCGAATGAAGTCGGTGGATTTGACCTTCGAGCCCTTCACGTCGTGCCACACCTTGATCGGCAGCTCGTAGATCGCCTTCGCCGCGATGTCGCGTCCGCGCTGCTGGACGAAGCGGGCGATGATCTCGACGTCGAAGATCCAGCGCGACAGAAACGGCCGCCCGAAGATCTCGCGCATCGGCTCGCTGGTGCGGAAGAGCTTCGCGCCGCATTGGGTGTCGTAGACCGCCAGGCCGAGGGACGAGGAGATGAGGGTCGCGCCGATGCGGCCGAAGTAGTGGCGTGACGGGTTGCGGCTGATCGAGCGGCCGAGCAGACGGACGCGCGCGGCGAAGACCATCTCGATGTTCGGCGAGGTCGCGAAGACGTCGAGAAAGTCGACGAGCTGATCGAGCGGAGTCGCAAGGTCGGCGTCCCAGAATCCGACGAAGTCGGGCTTCCGCTCCATCGCTGCCAGGATCCCTCGCCGCACCGCCTCGGCCTTCCCCTGGTTCTGCGGGAGATCGAGCACGGAGAAGCGCGCGGGGTCTTCGTTGCTCAGCGATTCGAGGAGCCGGAGCGTGCCGTCGCGGCTGCCGTCGTTGACGAAGAGCAGCTCGATCCGCGCGCCCGGAACGGCGAAGCTCCGCAGCTCGTCGACGGGCAGACGCTGCTCTTCGTTGTAGCAGGGGACGACCAGGATCAAATGCACGGCGCGCATTCTACGCATACAATGGCGCGCCCACTGACCCGTCAACATGTTGACCAGTCAGTCCGCTGACGAATGGACATCCGCACGATCGAGACGCCGGTTCATGGCCGTTTCCTCTACGAGGAGAGGGGAGCGGAGCGGCTGGTCGTGGGGTTTCATGGATACGCGGAGAGCGCGGAGATTCATCTCGCGGAGCTGCACAAGATCGAGGGCACCGCGGGGTGGTCGCTGGCGGCGATTCAGGCGCTGCATCCGTTTTATACGAAGAGCGGGGATGTCGTCGCGAACTGGATGACGAAGGTGGATCGCGAGCTGGCGATGGCGGACAACGTCGAATATATCCGCCGCGTCCTTGCCTCGCTTCCCCGTCCTCGCACGCTCGTCTTTCTCGGCTTCTCGCAGGGTGCGACGATGGCCGCACGAGCAGCCGCGTTCGCTGGTCCGGCGGACGGGCTCATCCTCCTCGGCGGCGACATCCCGCCCGACGTGAAGGAATCCGACGCGCAGCTGCCGCCGGTGCTCCTCGCCCGAGGCAAGCGCGACGATTGGTACACGGACGCGAAGTTCAAGGATGACTTGAGGTTCCTGGAAGGGCGGACGCGCGTCGTGTCGCTGGAGCTCGATGCCGGGCACGAGTGGACGGACGTATTTCGGGCGGCGGCGACGGAGTTTCTGAACGGGCTCATTCGTTAAGACTTGCCCGTGTCTGCATCGCGTCTCGACCGTCTCAAAGCGCGCCTGAAAGAGCTGCCCAACCGGCCCGGCGTCTACCTGCACAAGAATGCCGAGGGGCAGGTCATCTACGTCGGGAAGGCGCGCAATCTCAAGAACCGCGTCACGTCGTACGTGGTCGGGAAGGGCGCGCGCAGCCATCCGCTCACGAACGCGCTGATTCCCGAGATCGAGGATATCGACTTCGTCACGACGAACAACGAGCTCGAGGCGATTCTCCTCGAGAACAACCTCATCAAGACGCACCAGCCGCGCTACAACGTCCTGCTTCGCGACGACAAGACGTATCCGTACATCAAAGTCACGATGTCCGAGGACTATCCGCGGGTCGTGTTCACGCGGCGGGTCGATCGCAAGAAGGGCGATCTCTTCTTCGGCCCGTTCTTCGCCGGCACCGCGCGGCGGATCCTCAAGCTCGTCGCCGATCAGTTCAAGCTGCGGAGCTGCGATCTCGACATCACCGAGGGGAAGAGCGCGCTGACGCGTCCCTGTCTCTACTACGACATGCACCAATGCCTCGGACCGTGCGTCGTCGGCCTCACGACGTCGGCCGAGTATCACGAGATGGTCGACGACGTGGTGCTGTTCCTCAGCGGCAAGTCGAAGGAACTGCAGGACCGGCTGCGGACGCGCATGTATCGCGCGGCCGAGGAGGAGCGGTTCGAGATCGCGACGTACTACCGCGACATCATCCGCACTGTCGAGCGGATTCAGGCCGAGCAACAGGTGGCGTCCGCCGACGACGAGGAAATGGACGTGTGGGGCTTGTACGAAGACGGCGGCGACGTCGCGGTGCAGCTCTTCGTCATCCGCGACGGCCACGTTGTCGATCGCCGCGAACTGTTCTGGGAAAAAATCGGCGACTACCAGCCCGGCTACTTTCTCAGCGAGATCCTCCAGCGCTACTACCAGGACAACCTCTTCATCCCGCCCGAGATCCTGCTGCCCTTCGAGGTGGAAGAGAAGGAGCTGATCACCGAGTGGCTCTCGTCGCAGTCGCGGCGCAGGGTGTCGGTGCGCGTACCGCAGCGCGGACGCGGCGTCGATCGCGTCGAGCTCGCGAACCGCAACGCGCGGCTCTCGCACGAGTCGCGCTTCCGCAAGTCGCAACAGGACCGCCTGCAGATCGCGGCGTCACGCCTTGCACAGGTTCTTGGGCACAGCGACCGTGAGATCCAGAAGATCGAGTCGTTCGATATCTCGAACATTCAGGGGAGCGACTCGGTGGCGGGGATGGTGGTGCTGGACCGCGGAAAGTTCGACAAGAACCAGTATCGCGTCTTCAACATCCGCACGGTTGCAGGGGCGGACGACTTCCGCTCGATGGCCGAGGCGGTGGATCGCCGCTATCGCCGTCTGCTCGAGGAGGAGAAGCCGCTGCCGGACATGATCCTGATCGACGGCGGGCGCGGACAGTTGAACGCGGCGCTCGCGGCGCTGACGAAGCTGGGGATCGAGGAGATCCCGATCGCGGGGCTGGCGAAGCGCGAGGAGGAGATCTACGTGCCCGAGCGTGAGGAGACGATCCGTCTCGAGCGCCACGATCCCGCGCTGCAACTCCTGCAGATGGTGCGCGATGAGACTCATCGCTTCGCCGTGTCGTCCCACCGCCGCCGCCGCGCGAAACGCACGCTGCACAGCGAGCTCGATGATCTTCCGGGCATCGGCGAGAAGCGCAAGCGTCTTTTGTTCGAGCGCTTCGGCAGCGTCTCCGCGATCCGCCAGGCCTCGGCGCAGGATCTCGTGAATGTGCTGGGGCGGAAGGTGGGGCAGACGTTGTGGGAGGAGTTGCACACATGACGGTTGCGCAGTCACGCGGTCGCGCGGTTACGCAGCAGTGCCTACCGCGTGACTGCGTGACCGCGTAACCATTCACGCCACATGCGATAATCGCCGCCGTCCGAAAAGAGGGGTCGAAGCATGCTCGAAGGCGAAATCAATGACATTCAACTGGTCGAGCGGCTCGTGGAGCTGTGGCGCGAGCAGTTCACCGGGGCGATTCGCTTCGAGAGCGACGGGATCATCAAGATCGTCTACTTCAAGGGCGGCGACATCCTCTCGGCGAGCACGAACGATCGCGCGGACTCGGTCGACGAGATCCTGATGCGGGCCGGCAAGGTGTCGCGCGAGCATGTGAAGCAGGCGCTGGCCAAGCGAAAAGAGAACGAGACCCTCGGCGACGCGCTCCTGAACCTCGGATTCATCACGCGCAAGGAGCTGACGTGGGCGCGGCGCGTTCAGGTCGTCGGCGTCATCCGCTCGATCGCGGCGTGGGCGTCGGGCTCGTTCACCATCGTCGCTGACTATCTGCCGAAGCGCGACGAAGGGACGCTGTTCCCGCTGCCGCAGGTGCTGGTCGAGCTGATCGTGACGGATCAGGACCGCCAGAAGTTCGAGCGCTTGATGGACGGGGGGACCGCGGTGTTCGCGAAGTCCAGCGATTTCGACGACGTGTTCCGCAAGCTCGGGCTCAACGAGCAGGCGGAGGGGATCGTGCGGCAGATCGATGGCTCGCGCAGCGTCGCCGAGGTGGCGACGGCTTCGGGCGGGGAAACGTTCAATGTCTACAAGCTCGTGCAGGCGCTGGCGACGCTGCAGATCCTGACGCGCACCGATCGCGCGGCCGCGCAGCCGGAGTTCGTGCTGGACGATCTCGCTGCCGCCGGCGTTGCCGACGCCGCGGATGTCTGGAACGACGAACCGCAGCCGCAGCCGCAGCCGACGTTCGAGCTGGATGAGGCGGAGGCGCTCGCTCAGCCGACGCTGGAGATCCAGATTCCGCCCGAGACACCGCAGGTACCCGCGGCCTCGGCGTGGGACGAGGAAGAAGAACAGGAAGAAAAAGTGGAAGTGCCGGAGTCGATGCCGGCGTGGGACCTTCCTCCGCCGCGCCCGCCGGCGCCGCCGCCGATTTCGTCGGTCGTCGCCGCACCCGCGGAGGCGGAAGAGGAGCAGTGGGGCTTCGACGAGGCGCAGATCGAGACCGCGCGCGCGTCGATGGCCGCGCCTTCGCGCAGCGCGCCGCCTCCGAAGGCGGGCGGGCGTCGCTACGGGTTCGTGATCGCGCTGCTGCTGCTCGCGATTCTCGCGGCGGCGGGGTATGCGGGGTTCTGGTGGTGGCAGGGGCGTCAGGAATCGGTGGACCGTGTTCCGGGAGCCGTGACCCGGGCTGCTGCGCCTGCGCCGAAACCGGCGCAGCCCGCGGTGGTGCCGGCTCCTGCGCCGGTGACTACGACGACGGCCACGACGGCCGCGACGACTACCGCGGCGGTGGACACGGCGGCGACGCAGACGATCGTCGAAGCTGTTCCGTTGCCGAAGGTTACTCCGAAGCCGGCGCCGATGGTGATTTCGGCACCGGCGCCGCCTGCAGTCGCGGCCAGCGCGACGGGACGCGAACGCTATGACGCGATGGCTCGCCAGTTCGCCACGAATCCGGCGGGCAATTTCACGGTGCAGATTCAGATCCTGTGCGACCCGGCGAACCTCGGCAAGGTGATGAGCTCCGGCGGCGAGAGCGTCTGGTTCGTGCCGCAGCCGATCGGCACGCGTGCGTGCTATCGCGTGTTCTGGGGCCGCTACAACACGCGCGACGAAGCGCAGCGTGCGCTGGCGCAGATTCCGGCGGACCTGCGCGATCCCAGCGCGGCGGTGAAAGCGGTGCCGAAGGGTTGAGCGATGCCATGGCTGATCGACGGCAGCAACGTGCTCGGCGCGATGCGCGTCGATCGCCACAGCGATGACGCGAAGCGGGGACTCGTGCGATTGCTCGGTGCGTTTGCACGCGCGAAGAAGACGAAGGTCGCATGCGTGTTCGACGGGCCGGAGCCGGCGAGTTTCGCGCGCAATCCCGGCAGCGTTTCGGTCGTCTTCAGCAGCCCGCGTTCCGCCGATGACATCATCGCCGAGCGCGCGGCGGGCGGGCGCGGATGGAACGTCGTGACGTCGGATCGCGGACTCGCGACGCGCGTGGAACGGCGGCAGGTGCGCGTCGTCGCGCCGTCGGTTTTCATTCGCGAAATGGAGCTCGCGGCGAGCGGCGGCGAAGCTGGAGACGAGGACTGGTCGACGTACTTCTCTGATCCGAAAAACCGCATTGAATTTTGATGTCGGCGCGCCGACATTCTTTCCAAGTAGCTTTATCCGCAATCATTTAACGCAAAGAATTTCGTCGCGGGAGGCGGTGTTACCGTAGGACGCGTGGAGTGGACCGGAGAATCGTCGCGCGCCGAGCAATCGGTTCGTGGAGGAAAGTCCGAACTCCGACGGGCAGCAGGCTGGCTAACGGCCAGGCGTGGTGATGCGACGGAAAGTGCAACAGAAAACAAACCGCCGACCGCATTCGCAAGAGTGCGAGGTAAGGGTGAAACGGTGCGGTAAGAGCGCACCGCGTCCCGCGCGAGCGGCGACGGCATGGCAAACCCCCTGCGGAGCAAGACCAAATAGGGACACGATGGAACCGCCCGTTTCCGCTCGAGTGTCCGGGTAGGTTGCTCGACCGCCGCGGCAACGCGAGCGGCAGATGAATGATTCTCGCCTCGACGCCGCAAGGCCGAGGGGAACAGAATTCGGCTTACAGGTCCACTCCACGCTTTTACAATGCGCGCGTGCTGACGAAACCGCGCGCTCTTCCGCAAAACGCACACATCGCCGTCCTCGCCGCATCATCGCCGAGTGAGCGAGCGCGCATTGAATACGCCGCGCGGCGCATCGAAGCGCGCGGGCATCGCGTCACGCTCGCGAACAACATCGATCATCGCCATCGCGGCTATCTCGCCGGGACCGACGACGAGCGCGTCGAAGAGCTCAACCGATTTCTCAGGTCTGCCGAAATTGATGCATTTTTCTTCGCGCGCGGCGGCTACGGCGCGATGCGCATCCTCGAGCGCATCGACTACGCCGCGATGGCCGCGAACCCGCGTCCGCTCGTCGGCTTCAGCGACATCACCGCGCTCCACCAGGCCATCGCACTGCACTCCGGCGTCGGCGGTTTTCACGGACCGATGCTCAATCTCGACTTCCACGACGCGCTCTCGCCCGAAAACGAGGAGTGGCTCTGGTCGATGCTCGCCGGTGAAGCGCCGCTCACGCATGCATTCGCCGCGGACGATGTCGTGCAGGAAGGAGAGGCTGAGGGCATGCTCTTCGGCGGCTGCCTCGCGCTCACGACGTCGCTCGCCGGAACGCCCTGGGATTTCTGGATCGACGACGGGATCTGGTTCTGGGAAGACGTCGACGAGCCGGTGTACCGACTCGACCGTATGTTGACCCACCTGGGGCTGTCTGGCAGAATGAAAACCATCCGAGGTGTGATCATTGGAGCATTGAAAAGCTGCGGGAACGACGCCGATCTGCGCGCGTTCCTCCGCGAGTTTTTTCAATCCTTCGACATTCCGGTCGTGCAGAACCTGCCCTTTGGCCATCATGGAAACAATCTGCTGATGCCCATCGGTACGCGGGTGCGTCTCAGCACTGCCGATTGCACGTTTACGGTATTGGAGCGAGCGGTCAGCTCTTAACAATGAAGGCTGTGTTCAAGACGACAGGCGGCGGAGGAAAGGATCCCGTGAAGGACTCCCAGCTCTCATTCTCCGCCGGGGACCGCATCTTCGAGCAGGGCGACCTCGGCACGGAGATGTTCATCATCCACGAGGGCACCGTCGAGATCATCAAGCACATCGGGACTGAGAAGCATCTCCTCTCGCGTCTCGAGAAGGGCGACTTCTTCGGCGAGATGGCGATCCTCGAGGCGATGCCGCGCACCGCCGACGCCGTCGCGGTCAGCGACGTGAAGGTCGTGGCCATCAACGGCTCGCGCTTCGACGAGATGCTCCGCAAGAACCCCGAGGTCGCGGTGCGGATCATCCGCAAATACTCGAAGCGCCTCCGCGAAGCCAACACGCTGCTTGAGAAACTCGTCGGCCGCGAGGTCGACGTCGATCACAGCGCCCTCGACGCCACGCGCATCGCCCCGCAGGAAAAAGCGACGCGCCACCGCATCCTCGACCTCGCCACCGGAACGGCCTTCCCCTTCAGCAACGGCGACGAGACCACCATCGGCCGCGCCGACCCCGTCACCGGCATCCTCCCCGACGTCGACCTCACCGCCGTCGACACGAACCGCTCCGTCTCGCGCCGCCACGCGAAGATCATCCGCACCGGCCAGGACTATCACGTCCTCGAAGAAGTCGGCACCGTGAACGGGACGTACGTCAACGACCAGCGCATCCCGACGGGCGTGCCGGTGACGCTGCACGATGGGGATTTGCTGAAGATCGGGCTGATTTCGATGAAGGTGGTTTTTGATTAACCGCGGTTGCGCGGTCGCGCGGTCACGCAGAGAACCTACCGCGTGACTGCGTGACCGCGTGACTATCTACCGAGCGTAGAACCCCTCACCTCCGCCAAAATACAAACGTGGCAATCACCCCGGAAACGCCCGTTCAATTTTTGAAAGGCGTCGGCGAAGGCCGCGCGCGGCTGCTCGCGGACGCGGGCATCGAGACCGTCCGCGATTTCCTCTTCTTCTTTCCGTATCGCTACGAAGACCGGCGGCATCCGGCGAGGGTGGCGGATCTCGGGCGGTTGATCGATACGCCGGTGCTGTTGCGCGGGCGGCTGGTGTCGGCGCATGCGCGCGTGTCGCCGCGAAAGCACATGCGTTTGTTCGAGGCCGTGCTCGACGATGGGACGGGATCGGTGAAGCTGATCTGGTTCAATCAGGCGTATCTCGCCGATCAGATCGCGCGCAACGATCGCCTCGCGATCTACGGCATCCCGCGCATCACCGGCTACGGCGGCGCGCTGACGATCGAGAGTCCGGACTGGGAAAAGTTCGAGGGAACGGAGGAAGAGGAAGGCTCGATCGTGCCGATCTATTCGAAGGTCGGCAACATTCCGCCGAAGGTGCTGCGGAAGATGGTCGCTGCGTCGCTCGAGGTCCTGCCTTCGATCGACGATCCGCTGCCGCCCGCGATTCGCGAGCACCTCGGCGTGACCGACCTGCACAGCGCGATCCGCGCGCTCCACCAGCCGGCGGAGCTCAACGGCGAGTTCCTCAGCCAGCGCTCGCCCGCGCATCTGCGCGTGATCCTCCAGGAGTTCTTCACGCTCCAGCTCGCACTGCGCGTGCGGCGCGCGAACGATGAAGTGCAGACGAAGACGCGCACGATCACGATCGATGACGCGCTGCGCGAGGAAGTGAAACGCATCCTGCCGTTCAAGCTGACACGTGCACAGAAACGTGTGCTGCGTGAGATCGCCGACGACCTCCGCTCGACGAAGCCGATGTACCGCCTCCTGCAGGGCGACGTCGGGAGCGGGAAGACGATCGTGGCGCTGATCGCGGCGATCCTGATGATCCGCAACGGACACCAGGTCGCGCTGCTCGCGCCAACCGAGATCCTCGTCGAGCAGCACTACCAGCGAATCCGTCAACTACTTGACCATAGCGTTGTGGTCGCGCGCGCGACCGGCTCGATGACGGCGGGCGAGCGCCGCACGCTCCAGTCGGGGTTGCGCGAGGGCTACATCCAGCTCGCGGTCGGCACGCACGCGCTGCTCGAGGACAAAGTGCAGTTCAAGTCCCTCGGCCTCGCGATCGTCGACGAGCAGCATCGCTTCGGCGTCGAGCAGCGGCAGAAATTGTTCGCCAAAGGCGAGATGCCCGACATCCTCGTCATGACCGCCACGCCGATCCCGCGCTCGCTCGCGCTGGCGATCTACGGCGACCTCGAGCTGTCGGTGATCGACGAACTGCCGCCCGGCCGCCAGAAGATCCGCACCGCCGTCCGCGCGTCACACGAGGTCGACCGCGTGTACGACTTCATCGACGAGGAGGTCGGGCGCGGCGCGCAGGTGTACATCGTCTATCCGATCATCGAGGAGTCGGAGAAGTCGAATCTGAAACCTCTGTCGCAGGGATTCGAATCAACGAAGAAGCGTTTTCCCAACCGCCGCGTGGCGATGATGCACGGGCGGATGAAGACGGACGAGAAGGAAGAGACGATGCAGCGGTTCAAACGCGGCGAGATCGACATCCTCGTCGCCACGACGGTGATCGAGGTCGGCATCGACGTGGCCAACGCGTCGATCATGCTGATCGCCGACGCCGACCGCTTCGGTCTGTCGCAGCTGCATCAGCTGCGCGGACGCGTCGGCCGCGGCACGCGCAAGTCGTACTGCATTCTGCTGCGCGACGAGCAGGCGGCCGGCGAGTCAAAGGACCGCCTCGCGCTGTTCGAGTCGTCGCGCGACGGCTTCGAGGTCGCGGAGCACGATCTGCAGATCCGCGGCCCGGGCGAGTTCCTCGGCACGCGCCAGTCGGGTGCGCTGCGCTTCCGCATAGGCAACATCCTCCGCGACTATGACCTGATGGAGAAGGCGCGCGACTTCGCCATCACCACGATCGCCGACGATCTGCCGCGCGCCGAAGCGATCGCGCAGAAGCTCCTCGGCGTCTCGGTGCCCGAGGCGGCGGCGAAGGACTGATGATGACGTTCCTCCGCCGGCTCGCACGCATCGTCATCCGTCCTCGCACGACGATGCGCGAGATCCTCGACACGCCTCCCGACCGGATGATCCTTCCGCTGGTGTTGCTCGGGATCGCGTCGGGACTGCTGCGCGGATTCAACGCCCGCTCGTTTCCCGGACTCGACGCGAAGACGTGGCTGATCGTCTGCGCCGCGATGCTCGGCGTCATCGCGTGCATGGTGCTGCTCTTCTACGCGTTCGCATGGCTCGCGTTCTTCATCGGGCGTTTGCTGGACGGAACCGGCGATCCGGCGGCGGCGCGCTCGGCGCTCGCGTGGGGAACGGCGCCGCTCATCTGGGCGCTGCTCTATCGTCTGCCGGCCGCGTTCCTCGCGCCGATCGCGAATCCGGCGCGCCTCGCAATCCAGGGGAGAGACATCAAGCTCGACGCCGGCATGTTCGGAGACGGCTGCTTCGCGGCGATGCTGTTCGCCATCATCGAGCTGGCGGTGCTGGCGTGGTACCTCGTCATTGCGAGCCAGACCCTCGCCGAGGCGCATCGGTTCGAGGCGTGGCGCGGCTTCGCGACGCTCGCCATCATCGCCGCGACGCCGGTGCTCGTCATGATCGCCGCGTTTCTCTCGCTCCGATGATGACCGTCGACATCCTCTCGCTGCTCTGCATCGCCGGCGCCGCGCAGTTGTTCACGATGGCGGCTGTCTTCGCGACCTCGCGCGCGCTGCCACAGCGGACCTTCGCCGCGTTCGCGCTCAACGTCGGCATCATCATTACCGGCTCGGTGCTGATGGGCTCCGTCGCACCGCTCGCGCGCGCGCACGTTCCCTTCAACTATCTCCTCGGCCCGCTGTTCTACCTCTTCGTCCGCGCGACGCTCATGGGCGAGCTCGGACGCCGCGTGTGGCTGCACGCGATTCCGGCCGCGATTGCCGCCGTCTCGCTGATCGCGTTTCAGCCGTCGGCGCGGACGTTCCTCATCGCACTCCTCGTGCAGGCCGTGGGCTACATCGCGGCAACGTTCCTGCTGCTCGCGCGTCACGACCGCGCGGATCGCACGCTGTGGATCGGCGCGTGGACGTTCGCGGCGATCTGTGCCGGAGCTTTCGCGCGTCTCGCCGGTGCGATCTCGCCACGCGTGATTCCGGCGATGCTCGCCGTCGCCGCCGTGGTCGTCGCCGCGGCATTGCTGCGAGGACGAGTCGCCGACAGAAAGTACGTTCGCTCGACGCTGCAGGACGATCGCGCGGAGCTGCTGCTTCGGCGGCTGCTCGAGCTCTTTCAGAGCGAGAAGCCGTATCTCGATCCGGAGCTCTCACTCGACGCGCTCTCGCGCAAACTCTCGATTCCGCCGAAGCATCTCTCGCAGATCGTGAACCAGCAGCTCGGCCGCAACTTCAACGACTGGATCAACGGCTGGCGCGTCGAGGAAGCGAAGCGCCGGCTCGTCGATCAGAAGCATGGCCACCTCTCCATCGTCGCGATCGGGGAGGCCTCGGGGTTTCGCTCCAAGTCGACGTTCAACGCCGCGTTCCGTCGCGAAACGTCGATGACGCCTTCCGAGTTCCGCCGGCAGCGTCCCGATTGACGGCGAAGACGTCCGGAATCGCGATTCCGGCGAACTTTTTCGCAACGCCCGCGTGAAACGTTCGCATGCGACGACTCTTCCTCCTCTCTCTCCTCATTTGTGCAGGACAAGCTCTCACCTTGTCCGGGCAGGCCAGGAGCGTGCCCTACACGTTCGACGTCTTCGAGAATCGCGCGACGAAGCGCGGCCGGAAGATCGCCATCAAAGTGCTCGTGATTCCGGCGACGAATCCGAAACCCGCCGCCGATCCGATGTTCGTGCTCACCGGAGGTGGTCCCGGCATCGCTTCGATTCCCGACGCGCAGTCGTGGGCCGCGAACTATCCGGAGCTCGCGGCGACGCGCGACCTGGTTTTCTTCGACCAGCGTGGAACGGGGGAGTCGAACGCGCTCGATTGCCCCGTCGGCGGCGGCGACGCCGCGATCCGCAGCTTTCTCGGCGGCGAGCTGTCGGCCGATCTCGTGCGCGCCTGCCGCGACGAGCTCGCGCAGCGCGCCGATCTGACGGCGTACACGACCGCCGATGCGGCGGATGACATGGAGGACATCCGCCGCCGGCTCGGCTACGCGCGCATCAACATCTATGGCAGCTCGTACACGTCGAGGCTGGCGATGGTGTACGCGCAGCGTTATCCGAAGCGCGTGCGGACGGTGACGATGAAAGCCGTCACGCCGTTCGCGCTCCGCAATCCGCTGCACGCCGCCGAAGCTGCGCAGGCTGCGCTCGATCGCCTGTTCGCCGACTGCGCGGCGGAACCGGCGTGCCGCGAAAAGTATCCCGACCTGCGCACGCAATTCGAGAGTGTGCTGGCGAGACTCGATGCGAAGCCGAGCGAGCTGTCGCGCAACGTGTTCGCGGGCGTCATCCGCCGCATGCTGTACAACGCGGACACGCAGCGTTCACTGCCGTTCGTGATCGCGTCGGCGGCGCGCGAGGATTACACGCCCCTCAAGCCCATCCTCGGCGCCGGCGACGCGATCGACCGCGCGCTGAACGTCGGCATGTTTCTCACTGTCACCTGCGCCGAAGACGTCGCGCGATACACGGAGACCGACGCGGTGAACGCCGCGCGCGGCACATTCAGCGGCCCCGTGCTCGCAACGGCGCTGCTGCGTGCGTGCGCACAGTGGCCGGCCGTGCCGCTGCGGCACAGGATCGAGACGAAGTCGAACGTCGACGCGCTCATCCTCTCCGGCATGCTCGACCCCGACACGCCGCCGCGCTGGGGCGAGGAAGTGAACCGCCTCTTTCCGCGCGCGAAACACATCGTCGTGGAAGGGATGGCGCACTCCGGCAGCCCGCAATGCGTGCGCGACCTCGTGACAAAGTTCGTCCTCGCCGGCAGCGTGAAGAACGTCGACGCGCAGTGCGACGTGAAGCGGCCGGCGTTCGTGATTCGGTGACGTGATGAATTTGCTACACTGCGCCGTCCTTTTTGACGGCGCAGGTCTCCATTGAATCAGTCATCCCAATTTGTCCTCAGCGGTTTGCGTCCGACGGGCCGCGTTCATCTCGGAAATTACTTCGGGGCGGTCCGCAACTGGGTGCAGCTGCAGGACCGCTATCCGTGCCACTACTGCGTCGTCGACTGGCACGCGCTGACGACCGACTACGCCGATCCGTCGAAGATTCGCCAGGCGACGTTCGACGCCGTCGCGGACTGGCTCGCGGCGGGACTCGATCCGCAGAAGTGCGTGATCTTCCTGCAGTCCGAGGTGAAGGAGCACGCCGAGCTGCACCTGCTGCTCTCGATGATCGTGCCGCTGCCGTGGCTCGAGCGCGTGCCGACGTTCAAGGACCAGCAGGAGCAGCTCCAGGAGAAGGACCTCAACACCTACGGCTTCCTCGGATACCCGCTGCTCCAGGCCGCGGACATCGTCGTCTACCGCGCGAACCTCGTTCCGGTCGGCGAGGACCAGGCATCGCACCTCGAGATCTCGCGCGAGATCGTGCGGCGCTTCAACAACTTCTACGGTCCCGTGTTCCCCGAGCCGCAGGCGCTCTTCACGGCCACGCCGAAAGTGCCGGGGCTCGACGGACGGAAGATGTCGAAGTCGTACAACAACACCATCGCGCTCACCGCGAGCGCAGATGAGATCCGCACGCTCGTCTCCACGATGTTCACCGATCCCAACCGCGTGCGGCGCACCGATCCCGGCAATCCCGACATCTGCAACCTCTTCCAGTTCCACAAACTCTTCTCCGACGACGCGACCATCGCCCGCGTCGATCACGAATGCCGCACCGCGCAGATCGGCTGCGTGCAGGACAAGAAGCTCCTCGCCGACATCATGATCGAGACGCTGCAGCCGATGCGCGAGCGCCGCGAAGTGATCGATCGCGATCCGTCGATGGTGTGGGACGTGCTGCGCGACGGTAACCGGCGAGCGCGCGAGCGCGCGTCCGAGACGATGGAGCTGGTGCGCGACGCGATGAAGATCGGGTACCCGGAGCTGCGATGACCGACGCGCCGCTGCCGCCATTGGAAGAGAAGGAAGACGAGTCGGCGTACAAAGTCACGCTGCCCGCCTTCCACGGTCCGCTCGATCTGCTGCTGCATCTCATCCGCAAGCACGAGATCGACATCTACGACATCCCCATCGTGCTCGTGGTCGAGCAGTACAGCGCGTATCTCGACGCGATGGCGGAGCTCGACCTCGACGTCGCCGCCGACTACATCTACATGGCCGCGCTGCTGATCAACATCAAGTCGCGCATGCTGCTGCCGCGCGACGAGACCGCTGAAGAGGCGAGCGAGGATCCGCGGAAAGAGCTCGTCGACAAGCTGCTCGAGTATCAGCGCTTCAAGGCTGTCGCCGAAACGTTCGCGGAGCTCGACGTCGTGCGCATGGGCATGTGGTCGCGTCCGCGCGTGCCGCTGCCCGGCTCAGACGAGATGCCGGAGATGGACATGAGCGAGGTCGGTTTGTTCGACCTCATCGACGCTTTCCGCACCGCGCTCGGCCGCTACAAGCTGAACCACCCGCAGTCGATCGGACTGCAGCGACTCATCCACAAGGTGTCGTCCAAGATGTCCGAGCTGTACGAAAAGCTGAAGGAGAAGTCGCCGCTTCGCCTGCAATGGCTGCTCGAGGGCCGCGACCGCGACGAGCTGGTGGCCATCTTCCTCGGCATGCTCGAGCTGGTGCGTCTCGGCGCGATCTCGCTGCAGCAGCGCAAGACCTTCGCCGAGATCGTCGTGTCGCGCACCGAGCAGGAGATCGATCCGGAAGCGTTCAAGAGTTATGACTGAGGAATCGATGGAAACCAATGAGATCAAAGCCGCGATCGAAGCCATCCTCTTCGTGAGCTCCGACCCGATCAAGGTCGACGAGCTCGCGGAGTCGTTCGACGCGGGCAGGGACGACATCGCGGCGCAGCTCGAGGAGATCAAGCGCGCGCTCGACGATCACGCCGGCGGATTCATGCTCGAGCAGACCGCGGGCGGCTGGCGCCTGGCGACGCGGCCGGAGCATGACTCGATCCTGAAAAAGTACTTCGCGAAGAAGGGCGAGAACCGGATGTCGATCGCCGCGCTCGAGACGCTGGCGATCGTCGCGTACCGCCAGCCCATCACCGCGCCGGAAGTGTCGGAGATCCGCGGCGTCAACTCGACGGCGGTCATTCGCACGCTGCTCGAGCGGCGCATGATCCGCGTGTCGGGACGCAAGAACGTCGTCGGCAGTCCGTTTCTCTATCGCACGACGAAAGAGTTCCTCGTGCACTTCGGACTCAACGACATTCGCGATCTGCCGCGGCTCGAGGAGTTCGGCGATCTGATCGGCGAGAACATCAACGATGATCTCGTCGCCGCGATTCAAAGCGCGGAGCCAGCCGCGTTGCCCGCGGAAGAAGAAGTTGCCGCGGAAGAAAGTCAGTTAGAATCGCAGCCGAGCGATTCAGCAGAAGAAGAGTGATGCAACTCGAGCGACTGCAGAAGATCATCGCCCATGCCGGCTTCGCGTCACGCAGAGAAGCCGAGACGATGATTCGGGAGGGACGGGTCACGGTGAACGGCCGTGTCGTCACCGAGCTCGGGTCGAAGGCCGATCCCGGCCGCGATCACATCAAGGTGGATGGAAAGCTCATCACCCGTGCGGAAACGCACCGCTACATCCTTCTCTACAAGCCGAAAGAAGTGACGTCGACGGTCAACGATCCCGAGGGACGCAGGACCGTCGTCGATCTCGTGAAGGGCGTGCGCGAGCGCATCTATCCGGTCGGCCGGCTCGACTACCAGTCCGAGGGGCTGCTGCTGCTGACCAACGACGGCGACCTCGCGTTCAAGGTCTCGCATCCGAAACACGGCTCGGTGAAGACGTACCACGTCAAAGTGCGCGGCGTGCCCGACGAGCGCATCATCGGAAAGCTCGAGCGCGGCATCACCATTGACGGCAAGCGCACCGTCCCGTGCGAGATCAGCCGCATGAAGACGACCGGGCGTTCGACAGGCAAGGGCGAAGACGAAGGCAACAGCTGGTACGAAGTCCGTCTGCGCGAAGGACGCAATCAGCAGATCCGCAAGATGTTCAAAGCGGTCGGACACCCTGTGTCGAAACTGCGCCGCGTCGCGATCGGACCGATCGCCGATCCGAAGCTCACGCCCGGCGACTGGCGCGAGCTGACGAAGCACGAAGTGAAGATGCTCGCCACGATGAAGGAAATGCCGAAGGCGAAAGTGAAGAAGCGAGTAGTACGCGCCTCCGGCGCGTCCAGGAAGAAGGGCGCGCCGGAGGCGCGCACCACTCGGAAGACGACGCCTCGGAAGAAAGCATCCACGCCGCGGCGCGCCACCACGCGCCGGGGGCGAGGGTAGTGATCGTCGCCATCGACGGACCCTCCGGCGTCGGCAAAACCACCACCAGCAAACTCGTCGCGCGCGAGCTCAACCTCCCGCACATCGACACCGGCGCGATGTATCGCGCCATTGCGCTCGCCGCGATTTGCGAGGGACTCGGCGTGCAGGATGGCGCGGCGCTCGAGCCGCTCGCGGAACGGACGTCGATCGAATTCGTTCCCGGCGATCCTCCGCGCGTTCTACTCAATGGAGAAGACGTCACGGGTCTCATCCGCACGCCGGAGATCAGCATGGGCGCGAGTCACGTCTCCGCGATTCCCGGAGTGCGGCGCGTGCTGGTGCGTCTGCAGCAGGAGCTCGGCCGGCGCAATGGGGGAGTGCTGGAGGGGAGAGACATCGGGACGAAAGTCTTTCCGGAAACACCGCATAAGTTTTTTCTCACCGCGCGTCCCGAGGTTCGCGCGCGGCGGCGTTATGAGGAATTGAGCGCAAAGGGACAGAGCGTCGACTTCAAGGCCGTGCTCGAGGAGTCTCTGCTGAGGGACGAACAGGACTCCACGCGGGCGGACTCACCATTGACGTATGACGAGTCGTACAAGGTGATCGACACCTCCGATCTCACCATTCCAGAGGTCGTGGACGCC
>Ga0207708_10000035_pt1 | contig 140227 bp, 131 predicted proteins | sample KBSK5101metaG_FD_184340 | JGI IMG/M metagenome (GOLD analysis project Ga0207708, IMG submission 184340) | Corn, switchgrass and miscanthus rhizosphere microbial communities from Kellogg Biological Station, Michigan, USA - KBS K5-10-1 metaG... | ecosystem: Host-associated > Plants > Roots >...
CGACCGTTGCCTGGTGCACATCGAACGCGAGATACTGAATCGCCTGATTCTTCATGGCAGCCGTCCCTTCCTTTCGTTTGGCTTTTGGCGATTCCAAACTTACAGGAAGGGACGCGCTTTCAACATGCGTTAGCCAGACAGATCTAAGCCGGATCTAAGCCCACCTATGCAGCCCTGAAGGCGATACTTGGCTGAGCGAGCGTGAAACATCACAATAATTCCATTTACACTCGAAACGTATTGCCGTCGGAGATCACTATCATGACGGAGGTAACACCATGAAGACGTTTCTTACGTATCTTGCTCTTTCGCTCCTTGTGGCGCTCACGGCACTGCCGGCACACGCCCTTCCCGACTTCGACTACGCCTTCGAGTCGCTGAATGTCAATCAGCCGCTCATTGGGCAGGATGGATGGGTGTCTGCTGGATTGCCAGGGGGAGGCGGAAACGTTCGGATCGGACCTGGTGTCAACGCTACCCGAGTCGCCAAAGGGGATGGCGGCGGCTCATCCGGGGTGGGTGCCATGCGCCCTCTGCCCACACCGTTCGAGTACACCGCGGCCGACAGGCACGTGGTCTGGAGCTTGTGGGGTAATGTCCCAAACCTAGCCAACGAGGCCGCATTGGCAGGCTTCGGGGGCAGTCTGTTTGGACTGCACCGCAGCAACGGTGTTGACGTCCTCGGCCCGCTCGCATTTCTGAATACCAGCCCATTCTGGAAGGGTGACGTTCTGCAGTTCGACCACTGGTATGAGTTCAGGCTGGAGGTCGATTTTTCCGTGCTCGGCGGAACGGCGACTCTCTTTCACCGCGACGTCACCCTCGGCCAGACCTTGTTCACGAAGGACAGCGTGATCCAGAACAAGAATCTCGGATATACTCCCGACGCTGCTGGGCGCTACATCTTTTCCGATGTTGTCATTCGTCACGAAAAGGATGGACTCGTCGACAGCCTGCACTTCGACGCTCCGACCGACTCCTGCGCCGCGCTCCTTTTCTGTTTGGCCAATCTCTCACCGGAGCAGCTTGTTCAATTGCGCGGCCCCCAAGGCCCTGCCGGCCCCGCTGGCCCGGCAGGCCCACAAGGCGCCACAGGATCAGTTGGTCCTCAGGGTCCTCAGGGTCCTCAGGGTCCGCAGGGGATCCAGGGGCCGAAAGGTGATACCGGCCCACAAGGTCCTGCTGGGCTGACCGGCCCGCAAGGGCCTCGCGGAACGTCGGACCTGCCGGCCGGCACGATGATGATGCTCCAACTCGGAACTACACCGCCGGCCGGCTGGACGTTCATCGGTCAGAAGCACGAGGTGTTCAAAATTCCAGGGCAGCCTGCAACCAACATCGAGCTCGATGTCTACGTGAAGCAGTGAAGCCTGATGGAAGCGGGCGTGCTAGCCTCGCGCGGCGCGCCCGCTTCCATTCAGGAGCCGGGTTGCGTAGAACGCAGGTTCAACACAAAACCGTGCGTCGTGCTTGTAATTCTTCGGGCCGCTTCGTTGAAGACTCGCGTGAGTAGGCCTTGGGTGCACTCCTTTTTCTTTATCGGTACGTTCTGGACGATCCACTGCCATGGTTGCAGGATCTCATTCGGGCATCGCGGCCGGTCCGTCTTCCGGTTGTACTGACGGCGGAAGAAGTGCGGGCCGTATTGAGCCGGATGACCGGGGCGGCGCACTTGGTGGCGCTACTGTTGTATGGCGGCGGCCTTCGTTTATTGGAAGGCCTCATGCTGCGCCGAAGGCGCACCGGCTGCGACGTGCATAGCGAGGATGCAGCCGCGCGAACCGGCAACGCTTGCCATGTACGACGGCGGAGTGGTGCAGCTGAAGCCACCGGCGCTGCGATTGTGCGATCCAAAAGGCACTGTTAGCCACGCGGTATCGACGTCGTTCCGAACTCACTGGTGCAGACGTCAAAGACGAAGATCGCCAGCATATCCTGCCGGCTTCATCTCGCAGAGGCGGCTGCCGAATTCACGTGGCGTCGCGACGCCGGCTAACTGTTGCGTGTCAGGAGGTTGTTCCGGTCCAGGCGGCTGATGGGTGGATTATCACCGAGAGAGGTGTGGGCTCGGTGGTGGTTGTAGAAATGCAGGTGCGTCGTCGACGAGAACGTCTCCATGTGCGGCTTCATCCCCACCACGACGATGCTCGTCGCCACCAACGAGCTCGGCGCCGCGGGCGCGCAACTCGTGAAGCACGCGACCTCGGGTGACGTGAACGGCGACTACGGGCACGTCGTGGGCTACGCTTCGCTGCTCGTCTCGTAGCGCAGCTGCCATCGATTCCAAAGGCGAGTGGCATCGATGCCAAAAAAGCAGAATCGATGCTACAGGCGAGTACGGAGGGCCCGGCTCATCGCGCGCTCAGTGATGAGCCGCCCGCCTCCGGGTGACTGGCAGGCGCATCGCCAGCAGTTGCCCGCCTTCGACGATCTCGCCGGCGGCGGGTGCGTGCGTTTGTACGTCGAGCAGCAGCCAGCCTTCGCCGAGGATGTCGGAGACGTCGATCACGCCCGAGGACTCGGGGCCGGGCGTGGTCAGCTCGGCGATGAGATCGAGGCGGCGGGTGTCGATGTCGTATCGCCAGACGCGCGCGGGACGCGGACCGCCGGCGGGATCTTCCTGAATGATCACGTCGCCGCTCGCGCGCACGGCGATGTTGTCCATCATCTTCGGTCCCTCGGTGCCGTCGAGCAGCATGTCGAGCGTGCCGCCGGCGCCGGGGAACTCGAGCGAGTCGAAGCGAAGACGCCAGAGGCGCGAGTGCCCGTCGAGCGTCGCCGTCGTGACGAAGTAGAAGTCGCGCGGGTGCGACGGATCCCACGCGCCATCCTCGGGACGCTGCCAGCGCGTCGCGCCGACCGCGGCGCTCGATGGACGCAGTGCGCCGCCGTTTGCGTTGCCGAGGTTGCGCAGGACGAACGCGCTGCCGGAGGAAATCCCGCTCGCATCGGTCTCGCGCGCGAATCCGGGAACGTCGATGACGGACACCGTGCCGTTCGTGAGTCCGGCGCGATCGACCGGCGTGCCGCTGCTTTTTTTGTCGCCGACGTAGACGTACACGAAGCCGTCGCTGATGTCGTCGAGGCCGACGACGATCGTGCGCGGTGCGGTGGGATGCATCACCGCGTTCTCCCACTGCGCGCGGCCGAGGCGCGGCAGCTCGTATGAAGTTCCGTCGAGCGTGTGAGCAAACGCGCGACCCTCGAACACCTCCTCACCGTTGAGGAAGAGTCCATACGCCGGCACGAACGTCGCGGCGCAGAAATTCGACAGGCGCACCCCTTTCGCCGGCGTCTCGTACGAAAGCGTGGTCGGATTCCAGAGCGCGATCTGCCGGATGAGGTCCTCGCCGCGCAGGACGCGCAGATCGTGGCGGCGGATGATCCACTTCGAGACGAACGCGCCCGTCGCGCCATGTCCGCGCGCCGCGCCCTGTGCCGGGCCGACCTCGTGATTCATCAGCAGTGTGAACGTGCCGTCGCCGTTGTCGAACGCGCCGAGACCGTCGTTCCGTCCGGCGAGACGGTACCCGTCGACGGAATCGCCGGCGGTGAGGAGCGAGATCGTCAGCGCCTCCGGCACCAGCGGAATCACGTACGGTGACGCCGAGCTCGATGGTCCGCGCGCGGACCACAGCACCGCGAGGAGCAGCGCGAGCATCATGAGAACATCGACTGCACCAGCTCCTTCTCCTGCACCAGCACCCGGAACGAGAGCTGCGCGAGGAGGTTCACCTCGCGCGCGGAGAGGCCGAGCTGCTCGATCGTCGCGTAGTTCGGAAAGTTCGGCGCGCCGCCGACGTCGAGCCAGAGGCGGACGTCGCTGCTGAGCGATGCGTGGAACTGCCGCACCGCGGTGTTGTAGACCCAGAGGATCTCGACGTCGTAGTTGCCGGCGATGCCGAAGTTCGGGTTCGGCATCACGCTCAGCGTCTGTTTGATCACCGCCGGCTCGCCGTTCACTCCGTTCTTCTGCCACATCGCCGCGACGAGCTCGTCGTGCTTCTTCCGGTCGAACACCTGGTTGAACGCGGGATCGCCGTTCGGCGGCACCTGCTGGCTCGGCTCTTTGTGCTTCGCCGATTTCGGCTCCGCCACGATGCCGAAGAGGAGCGAGACGTCCGGCGAGAACGTGATCGTTCCGCCGTCGTTCGCGAGCGGCGTGGCCGTGTTCACGAACGCGATCACGCGCGTCACGTTGCGCGCGAGCAGCGCCAGCACGCCGGTGTTCTCGAGGTTGCCGCCGTCGGCGAAGTAGTAGTCGTACGGCGCCGTCGTCTCGCGATTCGCGACCGGCCAGTACGGATGCTTCGGCAGCAGGCTGTCGAGCTCCGGCTTCTTCGCCTGGATCTCCTTCGCGAACGCGGCGCTGCTGATCGACGCCATGTCGACGATGGAGAACGGCCGCGACGGAACCGTGACCTGCGCGCGATCGCCGGGCAGATCCTGCTGCCACGCCGAGCCCATCGCGAACGGCTGGATCGCACCGCCGCCGATCGTGCGCCCGCCCGGGCCGGTGTCGGTTTTCGTGAACGTGGCGCGCACGCCGATGCCGAACGCCGACGACTCGAACGGCAGCAGCTGCGCGCCGGCATCGAGTGGATTGCTGAAGATCGAGCCGTTCATCACCAGGATCGGGCGCTTGCGCTGCACGAGATTGAAGTCGGAGGCACTGAGCTGCGGGTTGTCGGCGAGCACGTTCGACGCGAGATACGACTCGCCGAACGAATACGACTGCAGCGGCAGGCCGTCGCTGCCGACGTTCCAGAGATTCCACAGCTGGAAGATTCGCTCGCCGATGATGCCCTGCCACAGCACGTCGTCGGCGTAGTGATACTTGTCCTTCAGATGGCGGATCAGCTCGAGATCGCTGAGAAAGCCGAGGCGCGTCGGAACGACGCCGAGGTTGTGGGGAGGGAGAAAGTCGAGCGCCTGTTCGTTCGGCTCGCCGGGATGCTGATCGACGGTGAGCTTGCCCGGATCGAGCACCGGCAGTCCGAGAAAATCGTCGTCGTCGAACTCCGCGGGGAGATACGTGAACGCGGCGGACGCCCACGTCCCGCCGGAGACCGACGAGATGAAGAGCACGTCGTCGAGGTGCCCGAGATGGCGGAGCGCGCGGAGCTGCCCCATCGCGGCCGAGAGCGAGCGGGAGCCGCCGCCGGAAATCGCGACGCCGACGAGCTTTGCGTCCTCGCGTCCGGCAGGCACGCGCTCGTCCGGCAGCGGAAAGAGCTTCGTGACGGAGGAATTGCTCGCCATATCTACGAAGTGTAGATGAGATTGACGCGCGCGATACGCTGGCTCGGATGGGAACCGCAGTGAAAGGGCGAGGCGCGAGCTGGAACCCGCAGAACCGTTTCGAGACGCTCGCCTACGTGCTCGACGAGGAGGCGGAGCGCGACGATACGGGGCCGAAGACGCTCTACCTGCGCGATCCGTCGCGCTCCATCATCGCCACCAACGACAGCCCCGACGTCGGCTTCGAGGCGAGCATCAACCCGTACCGCGGCTGCGAGCACGGCTGCATCTACTGTTACGCGCGCCCGACGCACGAGTACCTCGGCTTCTCCGCCGGTCTCGACTTCGAGACGAAGATCCTCGTGAAGGAGGACGCGCCTGCGCTGCTGCGCGAGGAACTGAACAAAAAGAGCTGGGAGCCGAAGACGATCGCGATCAGCGGCGTCACCGATCCGTACCAGCCGATCGAGCGCCGCCTCGGCATCACGCGCGGCTGTCTCGAAGTCCTCGCCGAGTTCCGCAATCCCGTCGGCATCATCACAAAGAACGCGCTCGTGACGCGCGACGCCGACGTGCTGGCGGAGATGGCGGCGTGGAACGGTACGCGCGTCTTTCTGTCGGTGACCTCGCTCGATCCGAACGTGCATCGCACGATGGAGCCGCGCACGTCGACGCCGGAGCTGCGGCTCGATGCGATCTCGAAGCTCGCCGCGGCGGGCATTCCGGTCGGCGTCATGGTCGCGCCGGTGGTGCCGGGACTGACGGATCACGAGATGCCGGCGATCCTGAAAGCGTGCCGCGATGCCGGCGCGTCGTGGGCCGGCTTCGTCGTGCTGCGCCTTCCATGGGCCGTCGCGCCGCTGTTCGAGCAGTGGCTCGAGGAGAACTTTCCCGATCGGAAGGAGAAGGTGCTCAACCGCGTGCGCGACCTCCGCGGCGGAAAGCTCTACGACGCGCAGTGGGGCGTCCGCGGCCGCGGGCAGGGCATCTTCGCCGAACAGATCGAGGCGCTCTTCGACGTGACCTGCCGTAAGCTCGGCCTGAACGAGCGCGACTACGAGTTGCCCACCGAGCACTTTCGGCGGCGCACGGCACAGGCCTCGCTATTCTGACCGCACATGAAACCCATCTTCGAAGGCAAACACCTGCTCGTGCTCGAGCGCGATGACTGGCAATACGTCGAGCGGAAGAAGGGAAAGGAAGCGGTGGCTGTCATCGCGGAGACCGACGACGGCGAGGTGATTCTCACCGAGCAATATCGCGCGCCGCTCGATGCGCGCGTGCTCGATTTTCCCGCCGGTCTGGTCGGCGACGCAGAAGGTTCGGACGATCCGGAGGAGACGGCGCGGAAGGAGCTCGAGGAAGAGACGGGCTACACGTGCGACTCGGTCGAGCTGCTCGTGAAGGGTCCGACCTCGGCGGGCATCACGTCGGAGATCGTGAGCATCTATCGCGCGCACGGCGTGCGAAAGAAGGGGGAGGGCGGCGGAGTGGGTGGTGAGTCGATCACGGTGCATCGCGTGCCGCGCGCGGGGATCGTGGAGTGGTTGCGGGAGAAGGAGCGCCACGGCGTGCTGATCGATATCAAGCTCGGTAGCTACTTTCTGGCGAAAAGCACTTGACATGACCGCGACAGCGGTCGATATTTGAGGCATGCGCTACGCCGCTTATGCCTTTCCGCTCCTCCTCGCTGCCTGTCTCACCGGTGGAACCGACTCGCCGCTGGCGGTTGCGACGCGCAGCGGTGACGTCGCCGAGGTTCGGGCGCTCCTCGAGGCGGGCGCCGATCCGAATGCGCCGAGCGGCGGCAGCGGCTGGACCCCGCTCATGCACGCCATTCACAAAAACCAGCTCGGCACGGCCGCCGCGCTGCTCGACGGCGGCGCGCTCCCCGACCTCGGCAAGCCCGACGGATACACGCCGCTGATGATGGCGGCGGCCTACGACAACGGGCCCATGGTCGCGCTGCTCCTCTCGCGCGGCGCCAGTCCGCGCGTTCGCAGCGCATCGGGAGACACCGCCCTCGACTACGCGATCACCGGCGTCGTCGACGTCGACCGCATGACCCTCTTCCGCTGCAACGCGGAGACCGCGCAACTGCTGACGCGCGTCAGCCCGCCGCCGACGGCGTCGACGCAGCGGTGGACGAAGATCAAAGGCTGCGCGTAACCGCCAGCACGATCTTGCCGAAATGCTCGCTGGCGGCCATGAGGCGGTGCGCTTCGCCGGCGTCTTCGAGCGGCAGCGTTTTGTGGATCACGGGGCGAATGCGGCCGGCTTCGAGGTCGTCGAAGAAACGGATGACGAACGCGCTCACGATCGCGGCCTTCTCCTCCGCGCTCCGCGAGCGCAGCGTCGAGCCAATGAGCTGCGCGCGCTTGCCGAGGAGCGTGGCGAAGTCGAGCTCCGCGGCGCGCTGGCCGCCCATCGAGCCAATCAGCACGATGCGGCCGTCGACGGCGAGCGCATCGAGATCGCGCGGCACGTAGCGCGCGCCGATGTGATCGAGGACCACGTTCACGCCGCGCGCTTTCTCCACGAAGTCTTCCGTCCTGTAGTTGATCGCCACGTCCGCGCCGTGCGCGAGACAGAGAGCGCACTTCTCTTCCGAGCCGGCGGTGACGAGCACGCGCATCTCCGCGAGCTTGCACAGCGTCGTCGCCGCGGTTCCGACGCCGCTGCCGCCGCCGTGAATCAGCACGCTCTCGCCGGCGCTCGCACGCGCGAGCATGAAGATGTTGAGGAACGCGGTGAGGAACACTTCCGGAATCGCGGCCGCTTCGAGATCGCTCAGCACATCGGGAACGCGCATCACCGAGCCCGCGTGCACGACGACCTCCTGCGCGTACCCGCCGCCCGGCAGCAGCGCCATCACGCGCTCGCCGGGCGTCCAGCCATGCACGTTCGCGCCGGTCTCCGCGACGACGCCCGCGCATTCCAGGCCGAGGATGTCGGAGGCGCCGGGCGGCGGCGGATAGTGCCCCGCCGCCTGCAGCAGATCGGCGCGATTCACCGCGGTAGCGCGGACCGCGATGCGAATGTCGTCCGGACCGGGGATGGGCGGCGGAACGTCGGCGATTTGCAGGGCTTTGTCACGAACGATGATCGCGCGCATGGGACGATGCTATCGTTTCGCGCGCGTGACTGAGAGCTCGGCCATCCTCTGCCGCAATCTGAAGAAGTACTACCCCGACGTCAAAGCCGTCGACGGGCTCGATCTCGAAGTGCATCGAGGCGAGTGCTTCGGCCTGCTCGGGCCGAACGGAGCCGGCAAGACGACGACCATCGAGATCCTCGAAGGCCTCAACACGCCGGACGACGGCGAGGTGCGCGTCCTCGGCATGTCGTGGCGCGAGAACGAGCGCGAGCTGCGCGAGCGCATCGGCGTGTCGCTGCAGGAAACGCAGCTCACCGAAAAGCTCACCGTCCTCGAGACCATTCGCATCTTTCGCTCGTTCTATCGCGAGGGCCGCGATGCCGAGCAGCTCCTGCGCGAGCTCTCGCTCGACGAGAAGAGCGCGTCGCGCGTCGGCAAACTCTCGGGCGGACAGAAGCAGCGCCTCGCCGTCGCCTGCGCGCTCGTCGGCCAGCCCGACATTCTCTTTCTCGACGAGCCGACCACCGGCCTCGATCCGCAGAGCCGCATCCAGCTGTGGGAAGTCGTCACGCGATTCCGCGCAGGCGGCGGAACGGTGCTGCTCACGACGCACTACATGGAAGAGGCGGAGCGCCTCTGCGATCGCGTCGCGATCGTCGATCACGGCCACCTCATCGCACTCGGAACGCCGACCGAATTGATCGCGAAGCTCGAGGCGCCGCACATCATCGAGTTCACGAGCGAGCCGCCGCTCGAAAACGACGCGCTCGCGAGCATCAGCGGATACCACGGCGCCACCGCGCGCGCCGGCGGGTGGCAGCTCCGCGTCGACTCGCTGGCCACCGCCGTGCCGCAGCTCCTCGCCATCATCGACGCGCACGGCGCGAAGCTGATCACGCTGTCGACGCACGCCGCGACGCTCGAGGATCTCTTCGTCGCCATGACCGGAAGGGAGCTGCGCGATGCCTGAGCCGGCGAAGGTGCGGCCGCCGCTGGTCGAGCTGACGATCTCGCGCATGAAGGAGTTCATCCGCGAGCCGGAGGCGATCTTCTGGGTCTTCGCGTTTCCGATCCTGCTGACGATCGCGCTCGGCTTCGCATTCCGCGAGAAGCCGCCCGATCGCATCCCCGTTGGTGTGGCCGTGGGACCGATGGCGAAGCAACGCCTCGCCGCGCTCGCGAAGTCGCCCGTGCTGCAGCCGCGCGTCTACGGGGTGGAGGCGGGTCGCGAGGAACTGCGGCGCGGAAAGATCTCGCTGCTCGTGGAAGGCGACGCGACGCCGGTGTATCGCTTCGACAAAACGCGCCCCGAATCGCGCACCGCGCGTCTCGAAGTCGATGACGCGCTGCAGACCGCCGCCGGCCGCCGCAACGTCATGGCCGCGCGCGAGTCGTACGTCACCGAGCAGGGCTCGCGCTACATCGACTTCCTCGTGCCCGGCCTCCTCGGCATGAACCTCATGGGCACGAGCATGTGGAGCATCGGCTTCTCCGTCGTCAACGCGCGCCTGAAGAAGCTGCTCAAGCGCCTGATTGCGACGCCGATGCGGAAGAGCCACTACCTCCTCTCGCAGTTCCTGATGCGGATCGTCTTCCTGGTTCTCGAAGCCGCGATCCTCGTCATCTTCGCGTGGCTGGTCTTTGACGTCGCGATCCGCGGATCGATTCCGCTTTTCGTTTTCATCTGTCTCCTCGGCGGCACCGCCTTCGCCGGCCTGGGCCTCCTCATCGCGTCGCGCGCGCGCACGCTCGAGGCGGTGAGCGGGCTGATGAACTTCGTCATGGTGCCGATGTGGATCTGCTCCGGCGTCTTCTTCTCGTACGAGCGTTTCCCCGACAAGGTGAAGCCGATCATCCGCGCGCTGCCTCTGACCGCGCTCAACGACGCGCTGCGCGGCGTGATGAACGACGGCTTCACCGCCGCGCAGGTCGCGCCGCAAATTCTCGTGCTTGTCGCGTGGACCGTGATCTCGTACGCGATCGGCCTGAAGATCTTCAGATGGCAGTAGCGCGCCGCAGACCGTAGTCGACGCGCTTCGCGCCGTTCGACATCCAGAGCACGAAGCCGCGGTCGCCGCCGAAGTAGTGCAGGATCGTTTTGCGCATGATGCAATCACACGGCAGTGTGATTTGCAGATCCTGCAAACGCGTCGGGAAGTCGCCGGTGCGCGCGTGATGCCGGATGATCGCCGCGCGCAGGATGGGCGCGCGCGTGCGGCAGGCGTCGTAGGCGCGCGCGAACGCGAGCTGTCCGAGCCAGAGGCCGCCCAGCATCGCGAGTCCGGTGAGCGCGACCTCGGCGCGGCCCTGGCGCGCGAACATCGCGAGCACGAACGTCGCGACGGGGATCATGACGAGGAAGACGTACTGGACGACGCCCAGCTCACCCCGCTCGCCGAGGGCGAGACCGAACAAAAACGCCGCGCCGGCGTAGGCCAGCGCGGCGATGATGCGGCTCAGAAGGACCACTCAGAACGAGAATACCAGACCGAGACTCACCTCTCCCTGGTAGAAGTCGCGGTTGTAGTAATAGTCGCAGACTCGGCAGTCGTCGTTGTTGTCCTCGAGCGCCGTGTAATAGCCGCGGCCCTCGAAGCGGATCGCCAGCGCGTCCGAGAGCGGCGCCTTCACGCCGACGCCCGCCGACGCCGAAAAGCGCGTCTCGTTCGACACGCCCGCGATCTGCGGATCGAGATTCGCGAGACCCGCGCTCACGATCACGTACGGCGTCGCGTTGCGCGACCGCGCGAACGGGAACTGCAGACCGGCGTGCAGATACGTGATGTCGATGTCGGCGACGCCGTCGGTCGGATCGAACAGACCGCCGCCGATCTCGAGCTCCGACTGCTGCCGGTTCGCCATCAGGTTCAGTTTCATCCCCGAGTCGCCGATGGGGATGCCGAACTCCGCGCCGCCGCTGACGCTGCTCTGCACGTCGACGTCCTGCGTGAAGATGAACGTCTGATCCGCGAAGATCGTCCCGCCCCAGCGGTAGCCGATGAACGGCGTGATCTCGAACGTGTTGTCGCGCCGGACCGCGCGGCGCCGGCGCCAGCCGTCGTCCTGCGCGAAGAGTGAAGTCGTCGAAACCAGCAAAAGAATCAAAATGAGTGCGTACTTACGCATTGTGTGGACCTCCGTCTGACCGAGTCGCCGATACAATCCCCGGACCATGAAAGTCGCGACCTGGAACGTCAACGGAATCCGCGCCCGCCACGAGCAATTCGCGCGGTGGGCGGAGGTGGAACGGCCCGAGGTGATCTGCCTGCAGGAGATCAAGGCGAAGCTCGATCAGATCCCGCAAAGCTGTTCGATTGAAGGATATACGTGCTACTGGCACGGCGCGGGCGGCTACTCCGGCGTCGGCCTTCACGTCCGCGGCGACTTCGCCGCGAACGCGGCGTACAGCCATCCCGACTTCGATCATGAGACGCGCATCGTCCAGGCCGAAATCGAGGACACAGTGTTCACCAGCGTGTACGTTCCGAACGGCGGGAAGGACTTCGACGCGAAGATCGCCTTCATCCACTCGCTGATCGGCTACGCCGCCGGCATCCGCGCGCGCGGGCGGAAGCTCGTGCTGTGCGGCGACATGAACATCGCGCGCTCCGACGCCGACGTCCATCCGAAAGAGCGCAAGCGCGTGATCGGGCAGCTGCCGGAGGAGCGCGCGCTGCTCGAGCGGCTGCTCATGGAGGGCGGACTCGTCGACGTCGGACGGATGTTGCATCCCGACGCCGACGATTACTTCACGTGGTGGGCGCCGTGGCGCAACATGAAGGAGCGCAACATCGGCTGGCGGCTCGACTACGTGCTCGCGAGCGAGGAGCTTGCGAAGCGGGCGGTGTCGTGTCCGTCGCAGCGCGAGATCGGAACGAGCGACCACGCGCCCGTGGTCGCTACGTTCACGTAGATCGCTATTCGAGGACGACGATGACGACGCGGCGATTGGCGGCGCGTCCGGCCTTCGTTTTGTTCGACTCGACGGGCAGCGTGTCGCCGTAGGAGATCGTCGACATGCGGGCCAGCGGGAGCTTGTGCTCGCGCGAGAGATAGCGGCGCACCGAGTCGGCGCGGCGCTGTCCGAGCTCTTCGTTGTGTCCCTCGGAGCCGGTGTCGTCGGTGTGTCCCTGGATCTCGATGAAGTACTGATCGCTGAGGCCTTTCACGCGCGTTCCGAACTCGTCGAGCGCGGTCTTCGCGTCGGCCGACAGGTCGTACTTGTCGCTCTTGAACTTCACGCGATCCTCGGCGAAGGTCTGCTCGAAGACGACCTTCCCCTTCGCCAGCACGCCCGCTTCCTGCGCGCGCTTCAGCGCTTCCTGCGCCGACTGGCTGAGCTGCTCGATCTTCACGTCCGTCTGCTGCTGTTTCTGCTGCAGATCCTCGACCTGCGACGCGACCGACTCGATCTTCTGATTCGACTGCGCCTGCGAGGCTGCGATTTTCTGGTCGACCGACTTCGAAGTAGCGCACGCGCCCAGCACGACCGGCAGAGCAAGCGCCCAAAACACCCGGGTAGACTTCATCATCAACTCTTCTTCCTTTCGTTGTTGCGCTTTTTCCCGCGCGACGCGGCGCTCACGACCGGTGGTTCGGTCCCGCGGTAGCCGGCGCGAACTCGGACGGTGCGGACTCGTCCCGCGAGCTTCAGCGAAATGCGGCGGTACTTTACTGTACCTTTTCCTGTTGGCGGGAAACCTATCAAATATTGCGCCCGAAGGTTGCTCTCGATTCCATCCATTGCACTTGCGATCTGTTGCGGCTGGTTGCCGACGAAGAGTTTGCCGCCCGTCGCCGAGGCGAGCTCCTCGAGGACGTTGATGTTCGACATCTCTTCGTTGAGCGCGACGATCTTCGTCAGCTCGGCGGGCTCGCGCAGTCCAAACGCGTAGATCGGAATCGCCACCGCCTCGAGCCGTTTCGCGATCTGCTCGCGCGTCATCTTCGACGCGTTGTCGATGCCGTCGCTGAGCAGGATGATCGCGCGCGACGGGTTTCTGCCGAGGTCGGTGCGCGCCGGCATTTCCGCGAGGGCGTCGAAGAACGCGGTCTTCCCCCACGGCTTCACGATGTCGAGCGCGCGCGTGATCGCCGACGGATTTTCGGTGAAGGGCACAAGCTCGTTGGCGTGTCCCTCGGAGTCGAAAACGTAGAGCGCGAAGTCATCGCCTTCGCGGCGCCGCGCCGTGAGCGCGTTGATCGCGCTCTTCGCCGCGTCCATCTTGCCCGCGAGCCCCATCGATCCCGAGCCGTCGAGCAGGATCGTCCACGACACCGGCGCGTTGAACGACTGCTCGAACATGTCCGTCGCGACCGCCTGCCCGTCGACGAGCAGCGACACTTCCTTCGCCTTCAGATCCGTGATCGGCGCGCCGTTCCCGCTCAGCACCGTGAACGGGACCATGACGTAGCTGACGGAGACCTGGTCTTCGTATTGTGCGAACAGGTTTGTTGCCGCAAGGCAGAGCACGGCGACGACGCTTCGAATCATCGGCGACTTGAACAAATGTGTTTGGTGTGCAGTTCCAATGGGCCTTGCGGATTCACCAACCACCAATCACCAATGACCAATCACCACGCATCACCCCATCTTCAACGGAACGAAATCGGGATCGTCCTGATACGTACGCTCCCAGCGGAGGAAGTCGTAATAGCCGCAGCGCGAGCGGTCGGGGTATTCGTGGCAGACGCCGGGGCGGGCGTGGTAGATCGTGCAGCGCCGCGTGTTCGTGTCGAGGAACATGCACACGCTGCCGTAGATCTCATCCTTCTGATGGCGCAGCAGGCGGTCGCCGGCCTTCACCTTCGTGAAGCGGCGCTCCGCGGTCTCGACGTCGATCTCGAAGTGGCGTGCGAGCCGCTTCACGTCACGGGCGGTGACTTCGATGTTCTCGTAGCTGCAACAGTACGCCGGACACTTCGTGCAGTCGTAGTTGAGCTTTACCGTTTTGTCACCGTTGGTTTCGGCCATTCGATGAATCGCAGTTTACACTGCGCGGCATATGCGATTGCAGCAAATAACATTGCTCGCTCTCTCGCTCGCCGTCGCGATTGCCGCGCCCGCCTTCGCCGGCGAAGAGCCGGCGCTGGTTCGCTACATGGTCCCCGTCACCGGCAGCAGGATCGCCGGCGCGAACGGCTCGCTCTGGACGACCGAGCTGACGGTGCACAATTCTCGCGGCACTCAGATGTTCGTGTACGGCGACCTCTGCGGAGGCGTGATCTCCTCGCCGCCGTGCGATAACCACGTGTACATCGCGCCGCGGACATCGAAGCGCGTCGAGCTCGTGCCCGCGAGCTACTCGCAGGGCGCGTTCATCTACCTGCCACTCGATGTGAGCGCCGGACCGATTCCGATGACGCTGCGCTCGCGCGATCTGTCGAAGACCGCGGAGAGCTTCGGCACGGAAGTGCCGATCGTGCGCGAAAGCGACTTCGCGCAGTTCGTGGTCATCACCGACGTGCCGACCGACGCGCGCTACCGCGCGACGCTGCGGGTCTACAACTCGAGCGAGGCGCCGCGCATCGTCGAGATGCGCGTCTACACGCTGACCGGCACGCAGCCGATCGAGACACGCTCGATCGAATTGAGCGGCGTGAACATTCTCGTCTTCGACCCCACGCCGTTCCATCCCGCCTACGCGCAGGTCGACCCGCTCTCGCCTCTCGTCCGCGCGTCCGGCGAGCGCGTGCGCATCGAGATCGAAGACCCCATCCGCCACATCGTCTCCCCGCCGCCTCCGCCGATCTGGGCACTCGTCTCCGTCACGAACAACGACACGCAGCAGGTGACTACAATCACGCCGCACCCGTGAAAAGCCTCACCCTTCTCGCCACCCTCCTGACCACCGCCTGCTGCACCACCCTCCCGCGCCTCCCGGTGAAGCGCATCGCGTTCCAGGCGCCGGCGGCGCGGTTCAACGATGTCCTCGAATCCGCGGGCCGGTTCTATGACGAAAAACGCGATCGCGACATCGAGGTGCGCTCGTATTCGCCGGCGGGTCCGCGCGGGCGGCTGCCGGTGGTGATCGTGTCGCACGGCATCGGCGAGGATCGCGACTCGTACGCGTACCTCGGGCGCGCGATCGCGAGGCACGGCTTCCTCGTCGTGCACCTCACGCACGCCGGCACCGATCGCGCGGTGCTCGAGCGGGGATACCGCCATCTCTATCGTGCGACGAAGGATCCGCAGAACTGGATCAACCGTCCGCTCGACGTGACGTTCGTGCTCGATCAGCTCGCGCTGCAGCCCGACTTCGACGTCGAGCACAGCGCCATCGTCGGGCACTCCGCCGGCGCGTTCACCGCGTTTGCGGCCGCGGGGATGAAGTCGCCGGGCGGCGAGTCGCTGCGCGATCCGCGCATCAAGGCCATCGTGCCGATCTCCATGCCGCGGATTCCCGGTAACTACGACGCGGTCGACATCCCCGTCCTCAACCTCACCGGCACCTGCGACACGAGCCTGATCTACCGCACCTTCCCGCGACACCGCCGCATTCCATTCGAGTCGACGCGCGCCGCGCGGCAATACCTCGTCACGCTGCAGGGCGTGAATCACGACATGTTCTCGGCGAAGGAAGATCCGCATCATCCGGTCATCGCCGCGATCACCGTCGCGTTCCTCCGCGCGTACCTGCAGGATGACGCGAATGCGCGCGCGTGGTTCGAAGACGCGGGTCGCAGTGATGTGCTCGGCGTGAACGTTGCAGTCGAGCGTCACTGAATGGACCGTCACTGAATGGACCACGCGGTCGGCCTCGTACAGGCGTATCTCCAGCTCAACGGTTACTTCACCTCCGCCGAATATCCGATCATCGCGGGCACCGCGCGCAACGTCCGCACGATCACGGACATCGACATCCTCGCGTTCCGCTTTCCCTCCGGCGAGCCGATGCGCCAGGGCGGAAAGAAGACGCGCGCGGGGCTCGACGTCTCGATGCTCGACCCGGGACTCGCCGTGCCCGAAAGCTCGATCGACATGATTGTCGGCGAGGTGAAGGAAGGCCGCGTCGGCATCAACACCGGCATCCGCGATCCTGACGTGCTGAACACGGTGATCAATCGCTTCGGCGAGCTGGCGGACTCGGGACGCGTGGTGCAGGAGCTGCTGCGTACCGGGATCGCGCAGATCCCTCCGGCATCGTCGGTGCGCCTCATCGCGTTCGGCTCGTTTCCTCCCGGCTCCGAGGTGCCGCCGTGCCGCATCATCTCCCTGGGGCACGTGCTCACGTATCTGCAGTCGTACGTGCATCGCCACTGGCACATGCTGCGTCATCTGCAGTTCAAGGATCCGGCGTTCGGATTTCTGATGACGCTCGAGAAAGCGCGGCGCGGCGGCGCGGGACGGCGCGGCGAACAGGGCGTGGAAGTCGTGCCGGCGGTCGCCGATCGCGCGGGCAACGGCCGCCGCGCCGGCGAGACGTTTACGCCACCACCCGATTCCGCCCCGCGCGCTTCGCGTCATAAAGCGCGTCATCGGCGCAGCGGATGAAATCGCCGGCGTTCGCGCCGTCGCGAGGCGGAACGACGCACGCGAGACCGATGCTCACCGTCACGCGATCCGCGGGCGCCGCAGGATGCGGAATCGCGAGCGACTCGATCCGCTCGCGCAGCAACTCCGCGATCGCGCGCGCGGGCTCGGCCTCCGTCTCCGGCAGCAGGATCGCGAACTCCTCGCCGCCGTAACGCGCGACGAGATCGGCGGCGCGGTGCAGGTTGTCGCTCAGCGCCTGCGCGACGCGGCGCAGACACTCATCGCCGGCCTGATGTCCGGCCGCGTCGTTGAAGGCCTTGAAGTAGTCGATGTCGAGCATCAGCAGCGACAACGGCGCGCGGCTGCGCGCGGCGCGGCGCCACTCCAGCGCCAGCGTCTCGTCGAAGTGCCGCCGATTCGAGACGCCGGTGAGTCCGTCCTGCGTCGAGATGCGGTGCAGCGTCTCGATCGCCGCGGCGAGATGCTCGTTCGCCTGTTCGAGCGCCTGCGACTTCTGTTCGAGCAGCTTCGACGCCTCCGCGGCGCGCTCGTTCACCGAGGCGAGATGAATCGCGCCCGCGACCTGATCGGCGAACGCCTCGAGCGCGAGCACCATCGCCGGCCCGAAGACCTCGGGCGATGCGCTCTCGAGATTCAGCACGCCGAGGATCCTGTCCTGGAAGCGGATCGGCACGACGACCTCGGACGTCACCTGCTCGTTCACCGCGATGTACTCCGGGTCGCGCGTCACGTCGATCACGATCTGCGTCTTCGCGTCGCGGATGCAGCGGCCGATCACGCCGAGCGTCGCCGGCCAGCGCTCCGACGGCGCGGCCAGCAGCGTACCGGCGTTCGCGGTCTGCACGAACTCCTCGCGCTCGTGGTCGTACAGCACGATCGCCACGAGCTCGAGCGGGAACCGCTCGTGGATGTAGCGGACGATGCGCTCCAGCAGCTCGCGGAGATCCGTGGCCTCGAGCGCGGTGCGCGAGACCTCGCTCATCATCTCCATCAGCGCCATGCGGCGCCGCAGCTCCTCGTACAGCTGCGCGCTCGCGATCGCGCCGGCGATCTGGTCGGCGACGGTCGTCAGCAGCGGGAGCTTGTCGCGGAACGCCGCCGGCTGCATGCTCTCGACGTTCAGGATCGCCACGAGGTTGCCGTGATGGCAGATGGGCACGCAGATCTCCGCCTGCGCGCCCGGCATCGTGTCGACGTAGTTCGGCCACGTGCTCACGTCATCGATCACCACCGGCTCGCCGGTCGCGGCGACGTGGCCCACGATGCCGCTGCCGAGCGTGCGGCCGTAGCCGACGTGAACCGACGTTTCGACCGTGCTCGTCATCGCCTCGCACACGAACTCGTTCCGCTCGCGGTCGATCGTGATCAGCGCGACGAACGGCCAGTCGAACTTGCGCGCGAGCGTGTCGGTGATGCGCTGCAGCATCGGACGCAGCTCGAGATCGAGCGTGGCGATGCGCGCGACCTCATTGAGGACTTCCAGCTGTGCCGTCCGTGGATCGGCCGTACTTTCCATGAATTTTCGTTCTATGCGCCTGTCTGCGACGTCGATTCTGCCGAGGTCTCGCCTTCGACGAGTGCCGTGGCAGCCTCGCCGATCGCGAGCCAGTTGCGTTTTTCGGCGTCCGTGAAACGCTGCGAATCGCGGAACGCCCACCCCGCCGCGCCGAGGACGACGCCATCGCGAATCAACGGCGCTACGGCGAGTGACCCGGTTTGATTCGTTAGCCAGATCGTTGCCAGGAGAGGATATTCGGGCGCATTCCGGATCGACGCGACCCACACCGGCTGTCCCTGCCGGACTGCCGCGCAGATCGGATACGGCTCGCTGACGGAAAGGGGGAACCACCCTTCCAGCGCGCCGGCCGGATAGCCGATGGACGTCACGATCTCGAGGAAGTCGCCCTGGCGCCGCAGGAGGACTCCTGATTTCGCTCCGCTCACGATGGAGCGACGCCAGAACAGCTCGTCCTGCCGCGGCTCGCGCGGCGCGCGATTCAGCGCAGCGTCCTGTGAAGCCTCGATGACGTCCGCGAGCTCGAACGGCTTTCGCACGATGCGCACGTGCAGCCATTCGCGCTTCATCCGCTCGAGCTGCGCTTCGGTGGCGGAGGAGAGGATCATCAGCCGCTGCAGCGCGTGGGGCCGATGCACCGCCACCCACTTCGCGACGTGCTCGTTCTCGCTGAGGATGAAGTCGTAGTCGATGCGCTCGAGGAGCGCGAGCGCGGACTCGCTGTCCGCGACGCGATCGACCTCATACCCGAATCGGGTCAGAAGGACTTCGAGCAGCTTTCGCGTGCCGGCGTCCTGATCGATCACCAGGGCGAGGGGCTTCATTTGGACTGGACCGGCCCAAGGATACGCCGGAGAAGCCGGGTAGGGAAATTTCTTCCTCCGTCACTCCTCAGATGGAAGGACCGAAAGAAGGAGCGGATGAGCTCCTGACAGGAGGTTGGTGATGGTGCGTCGTCTGGTGATTCTCGCAGCTCTGGTGATCGGGTGTTTCGCCGTCTCGCCCGCGTTCGCGGTGGATTTTCCCTGTGCCGACAACACGACTTCGTGCGACCCGTGGGCCGCCGATCAGGACACAGGAGGCCAGATGGGGACGGGAGCCGGCAGCGACTGGAATGGCGGCAACTACACCGCTTGCATCGCCAGGGGGAGTCAGAACCAGGGCTGCTGGCGGACCGGCCTGGATGAAAACAATGTCGAGCGCTGCTTCCGCGTCCAGGAGAGCCAGAGTTGCGGCTGTCATAAGGTATCGAAGCAGCTGGTCGGCGCCTGCATTTATGAATGGTGACCCGTACCGCGCGGCAGTCGTCGCGCTGTGCTTGTCGCTTTGCGGCAGTCTCGAGGCGGCGACTCTTTCGCTGACGCTTCGCCGCGCCGTCGAAGCGAGATCGGCAACGCTGCTGCTCCGGAGAATCGACGAGGTGGAGGATCTGCACAGATCGCCCGCCCAACCGCGCATCGTCGATCTGAAAGAGCCGCTGCAGAAGATCGAGCTCGATGCGGGGCACTGGTCCATCGCCTTGCAGGGGGAGTCGCTCTGGCACGCTCCGCAATACTTCACGGTCGCCGGCGACACCATCGTGGCCCTCGACGTCTGGTCTGCGGCGAACGTCGAAGGGAGGATCGCCACGACAGCGAAGAGTCCCGCCGAGATCACGATCCGTTTCGAGGCCACAAAGCCTGAGACCGTGGAGGGCGAAGTGAAATGCCCGCTCGCGGACGGCGCATTCCGTTGTGCCCTTCCAGCCACCGCACTGGATCTTCGGCTGCGTGCGCGCGGGTTCATCGCGTATTACGTCCAGGACCTTCAGCTTGCGCCGGCAGAGACGCGCGATCTCGGCACGCTCGCGTTCCGCGAGGGGCAAAGCATCACGGGTCGTGTCGAGTTGCCGCGCGCGCTGCGAGGCGAAGTCGGGAAGGTCATCGTTCGGGCCGAACCGTCGGCAACGATGGATGGAGAGCGCCCTCTGGTCCGTGGCGGGTCGCTGCTTCCGCTGACGGCGATCCTCGGGAAGAATGGGTTCTTTCACATCGACGGAGTCGCGCCCGGCGCATGGATCGTGCGTGCACGGCATCCGAAGCAGCTTCACGCGGCGCCGGTCAGCGTGACCGTTCTCGGTGGCGCCGACGCGCACATCATCGCTCCGCTGAGGCTCGACCGCCCGCGCGCGATCGAAGTCCTGGTGGAACCTGCGCACGACCCGGGCGGCGAGCGTTGGCGAATCGAGCTGGCGCGCGAGGTCGCCCCCGGCCGCCTGGAAGCGGTCTTCGAAAGCGCAGCCGGCGAGGACGGAAGCTGGAAGCGCACGCTGCTGCCGGGAACGTACGTCGTCTCAGTCAGGACAGCTTCGGGTGACGAATGGTCTCGCGACCGCGTAGACCATACGGACGGCGACAGCCATCTGCGGGTTGCGATGCAGGCTGTAGAGGCGAACGGCGTTGTCACGCTCGGCGGGAAACCGCTGCGCGCAACGCTCGAGTTCTCGAACGAACGCGGGGCCACCAGCCAAACGACTTCTGATGACCAGGGCAGATTTTCGGTAACACTTCCCGACCGGCGAGGGAATGAGTGGGAAATCGAAATCGACAGCGAGCAACCGCTCGTCCAGCGAACCCTCACCGGCGTGAAGATCGATTCTGAAGAACTCGAGATCGACCTTCCGAACAAGGTACTTCGTGGCGAAGTCGTCGATGAAAAAGGCGAGCCGGTGCCTTTTCCGACGATTCGTGTCTTCCCGACTGAAGGACGCGGATTGACGCAGCCCTCGGGGTCCGAGGCCGGTACGTTCGCGATTGCCGGTCTGGCCCCGGGTTCGAAGACGCTTCAGGCACACGGAACACAACACCGTGAGAGTGATCCGACGGCGATCGTCATTCCGGAGGAAGGGGAGCCGGAATTGGTGCGCCTGGTGTTGCGCGAACAGAAGCCTTTGCGCGGATACGTCGAGTCCGAGTTCGGTCCCGTCGCGGGCGCTACGGTTGTCGTGTTCGGTACCGACGTCCCCGGCCAGGTGGCGTACACCGAACACACCGATGCGAAGGGTCGCTTCACCGCGCGCCTTCCGCCGGACGCGCGAGAATTTGACATCATCATCAATCCGCCCGGCTTCTCCTACACGATCGACCATGCGACGTATCACAGCTCCGTGATGCGCGCTCGTGTCGATCAGTTGGGTGGGACCATCACGATCCACGGTGCGGGAACGCAGGGCCTGCGACTGGTGCACGAGGGAGCGATCGTCGCGGTCGCCGCCGCGGCGCGCGACACCGGCGGTTACACGTCCGAAACGGAAGCAGTTCTTCGCCGTATGGAGCCGGGACCCTATGCCGTTTGCTCGGTCGAAACCGCGCAGTGGCCGCTGTTCCGCGCGGCTCGCGGCGCAAGCGGCGGCCGCTGCGTCAGCGGGATTCTTCCGCCGAACGGCACGCTCACCCTCGAGCTCGACGAGAAGCAGGTCGCGTCGCGCTGATCTCAGCGCGTCGCGATCCTTACCTCCACGCGCTGGCCAAGCTTGAGCGGTGTGGCCTCGGCGAAGGCGACTTTCACGAGCAGCACGCGCGTGTCGATCGGCTTCGACGGGTCCTGCGGCTTGAGGCGGCGGTTGATGACGGTGTCGGGGATCTCTTCGATCGTGCCGTGCCACGGGCGGTCGAATCCTTCCGCGGTGACGGTCACCGGCGCGCCGAGATGGACGCGGGCGGCGTCGAACTCGTCGATCTCCGCTTCGACGCGCGTCTTCGAGAGATCGGCGATCGTGACCAGCGGGTCGCCCGAGGCGACGGTCTCGCCGGCGTGCACGACGCGTTCGACGATCACGCCGTCGATCGGCGCGGTGATGATCGTCTTCGCGATCAGCGCCTCGAGGCGCCGCACTTCCGCGGCGGCGGACGAGCGCCGGGCGCGCGCGGCGTCGAGATCGCGCTCCGACTTTTCCCACGCCTGCTTCGAGCCGACGTCTTCCTGCCACAGGTTCTTCGCGCGCTCGCTCTCGAGCGCGAACAGGCGGATGTCGGCGTCCGACTCGCCGACGCGCGCGCGGGCGACGGCGAGCGCGGCGTGCGTGTCCTGCGCTTCGATGACCGCGATGACGTCGCCTTTGCGGATGGTCTGCTTTTCTTCGACGTTCAATCGCGCGATCGTGCCGGCGACGTCGCTGCCGACGGTGACCTCGGCGCCGGGATACGCGGCGACGCGGCCTTCGGCGGCGATGCGCGGCGTTTCGGGTTTCGCGGCCTGCGGCTTGATTTCACGCGGTGTGCGCGTGGCGCTGACCTGCGCGACGGTCGCGACGAGGATGAGGATTCCGAGTACCGGGTAGAGAAAGCGGTTCATACGAGAGCTCCGTCCTGAATCTTTGCGACTCTGTCGGCGATCGTGCGCACTTTCGGGTCGTGCGTGACGATGACGAGCGCGCGGTTTTCCTGTTTGGCGAGTGTGCGGAACATGTCGAGCACCTGGCTGCCGACGGCGGAGTCGAGGTTGGCGGTCGGCTCGTCGGCAAGGAGGATCGGCGCGTTGCCGGCGAGCGCGCGCGCGATCGCGACGCGCTGTTTCTGTCCGCCGCTGAGATCGCGCGGCAGAAAGTTCTGGCGGTCGCCGAGGCCGACCGCGTCGATGACGCGCTGCGCTTCGACGCGCGCGGGCGAGCCGCGCATGCCCTTCACGTTCAGTGCGTACTCGACGTTTTCGAGCGCGGTCAGCGAGGGGAAGAGATTGAACTGCTGGAACACGAATCCGAGCGAGCGCCTGCGGATCGTGGCGAGATTTTTCTCCGCGACCTGCTGGCCTTCGATCACGACGTCGCCCTTCGTCGGCGTGAGGATGCAGCCGAGGATCGAGAGGAACGTGGTCTTGCCCGAGCCTGACGGCCCTTCCAGCGAGACGATCTCGCCGCGCTCGACGGAGAAGTCGATGCCGCGGAGGACGGTCACGGTCTCGCGTCCCTCGGTGAAGTGTTTCTGCACGTTGCGCGTGTGAAGGATGCTCATGTTCTGAACACCAGCGCCGGATCGATCGACGCGACCTTTCTGAACGAGATCATGGCGGCGGCGAGGCAGAGCGCGATGGCGCCGGCGAAGACGGCGACGTAGAGCGGCGTCGGGATGATGAGCTTCAGATCGATTTTGCTCATCACCGGCCGCAGCGCGAACGCCTGCAGCGCGCCGAGTCCGAAGCCGGCGACCGCCGCGATCGTGGCCTGCTTGCCGAGGATGCGGTAGATGTCGGCGTTGCCGCCGCCGATCGCCTTCACGGTGCCGAACTCGCGGATGTGCTCCATCGTCGACGTGTACAGCGTCTGCGCCACCACGACGATGCCGACGAGACAGCCGAGGAACACCGTGATGTACATGTTGAGCCCGAGCCCCGTCGAGTCGATCCAGTACGAGCGCGAGCGCTTCGCCCACTCCGCCTTCGTGAACACGTCGTTGTACGGAAGGCGGCGCTGAATCTCCGCGCGAGCTTTCTCCGCGTCCGCGCCCGGCGCGAGCTTCACGAGGATGTAGGTCGTGTTGCCGCGCAGGTCGCTCTCGTTGAGACTCTGCGCGAGACGCAGATCCATGAACGTCAGCGGCGTCGTGGTGAACGACTTCGCGTCGACGGTGCGGCCGATGATCTTCAGCCGCCGCCCGAGCACCTCGCGGTAGTCGTTGACGCCGAACGCGCCCCAGCGCTTCTTCGCGGAGTCGTCGAGCATCATGTACGGACCGCGGCGCAGGTCGGCGAGATCGCCTTCGATGACGCCCTGCGGGAAGTGCCACGCCGCGAAGTCCTCGAGCGCATACACCTCGGTGCCTTCGACCGCGCCGTTCGGCAGGTTCACGTTCATGAACCAGACGATCAGGTTGTCCGCGCGTGCGATGCCGGGGATCGAGCGCACGCGCTTCACGTAGGTCTCGGGGAACGCGTGCGCGAAGTCGACGTTCGGCGTGTTATGCGACGTCACCCAGAGGTCGGCGTCGATCTGCTCGATCGTCAGCGACGCGTTGTCCATCAGGCCGAGGAACAGACCGACCTGCACAAACACCAGGGTCACCGCGAACGCCACGCCGACGACGGTGATGACGAAGCGCAGCTTGTCGTGCAGCAGCGATTTGGTTGCGAGATCAACGGCCATGAGTCAGTCCATCCACCAGCGTGTCGATCATGAGTTGCGCGCGCGTCTCGAGCGATCGCCAGTCGACCCACGTGTCATTGCACTTCGCGATCTGCAGCGAGATCACACCGTGCACGCCCGCCCACATCGTCTGCGCGATCAGCTCGGAGTCGGTGAGCTCGGGGAGGAAGCGCTTCTGCGCGATCGCTTCATCGATGGTCCCCTTCAGAAACGCGTACGCGTCCTCCTCGGGATTGCCGCGCTCCACCGCATGCTCGTCGCCGAGCGGCGGATGCGGCGTCATGAACATCAGCTGATAGTGATTCGGGAACTCGAGCCCGAACCGCACGTACGCGAGCCCGGTCGCCTTCATGCGCGCGATCGGATCGTCGATCTGTCCCGCCGAGGCGATGGAATGCGCGAGCGTGAGGAAGTCGGCGTCGCAGATCTCGCGGAGCAGCGTTTCCTTGTCGCGGAAGTGGAAGTAGATCGCGGTCGGCGAGTACTCGATCTTCTCGGCGATGCGGCGCATCGTCACCGCCTCGTAGCCCTCGCGGACGAACAGCTCGCGCGCGGCGTCGAGGATTTTGGTGCGGATTTCCTCGCGTTCCCGGTCTCTGCGTTCTCGTGGTCCCAAACAGGCCTCCGTTACTTAACGTTGTTAAGTTAAGTTACGGAGTTCAACCTGTCAAGGCCTAGTCGCTCAGCGTCTTCATCAGCTCGTTGACCTGCTCGTAGACGCTCTGCGCGGCTTTTTCGACGGCGATCGTCCGCGAGTCGAACACGGTCTCCTCGACGTGGAGCATGTCGAGTATCTCATCGGTAGCAAAGAGGATATCGGCGAGCTTATCCAGCACTCTCTCCGTGACGGGGAGGTGGATGGCGGTCATGACGTCGTATTCGATTTCTTTTTCTTGCACTCTGCATAGGAGTGATTTAAGGCACGAAATCCCTACCCTCCCCCATGCAGAAAAAGGGTGTGACTTTTTTGTTACGGGCGCCTGGATAGCGGGATGACGAGTTTCTCCGCGGTGTGGGTCTCGGAGAAGCGCACGACCTTGACGTCGACGAGCCCGGCGGCCTTGCCGGCGGCCATGACGTCGCTCTCCGTGATCGCGCCGCCGCCTTTCGGGCGCAGCACCCAGATCGCGCCGGCGGGTGCGAGCGCGTTGCGGAGCCCGGCGAGGCGCGCGAGGTCGCCGCGCGCGTTCGCGGCGAAGAAGATGACGTCGCTGTCGCGGCGTTGACGGCGTGAGAGGTCGACGCCGGCTTTTCCGAGGTCGGCGAGGAACGCTTCGTCGACGGTTCCGATGACGGAAACGCGCTGGCCCGCTTTCACGCCGAGCTTCTCGATGACGCTTTTCGGACTGCGGATCTTCTCCGCCCACTTCGCGGCGTCGCGTCCGACGTGCACGCGCACGTCGCGATCGTTCCACCGCAGGCGAAGAACGCCGCCTTCGGCAGCGACGTCCTTCGCCTCGCGAAACGGAATCTTCGCGCGCAGCGCGCCGCGCACGATGAGCTCCTCGGTCTCGAGGAGCGCTTTCGCGTCCGCGGCGTCGCCGCCGATCTCGACGCGGCACTGCGCTTCGTTGCCCACGCGCTAGTGACGGCGGTCGTAGGCGATGCCGCGCTCGACCTGGTCGATGGCGTCGTTGACCAGCGAGAGCGCGCGCTCGCGATGTCCGCCCTTGTCGGAGGTCGCGCGGTTCAGATTCCCGCGCGCCTGCTTGAGATTCGTCAGCGCGGCCTGCATTTGCGGCTGCGCGGCACTGAGCTGTCCGGCGATGAAGCCAACGGCGAGGATGAGGGTGAGAAAGAGTCCGCGGATGATGGATCGGCGCATGGAACGTCCTCCTTTTCGATTGTGTTTGCGGATTCTACGATGATGACGCTCCTCCTGCTGCTGGCTCTCGCCGCCGACTTCAACCCCGGCGCCATTCGCGCGCACGTGAAGTTTCTCTCCGACGATCTGCTCGAGGGCCGCGGCCCCGGCACGCGCGGCGACGCGCTGGCGACGAACTACGTCGCCTCGCAGTTCGAAGCCGCGGGCCTCGAGCCGGCCGGCGACAACGGGACGTTTTTCCAGAAAGTGCCGCTCCTCGGTATCACGACCGACGAGCCGAAGACGGAGCTCGCATTCGGCAAGCGGCCGGCGCTGAAGTATCGCGACGAATTCGCGGGCGGCGATCAGACGCAGCGCGAGCGCTCGACGATCGATTCGGAAGTCGTGTTCGTGGGACACGGCGTCGTCGCGCCGGAGTATCGCTGGGACGACTACAAGGGACTCGACACGCGCGGCAAGACGCTGGTGATGCTCGTCGACGATCCGCCCGCGAGCGCGAGCGAGCCCGAGCTCTTCAAGGGCCGCGCGCGCACGTACTACGGCCGCTGGACGTACAAATTCGAGATCGGCACGGCGAAGAATGCCGAGGCTGTGATCCTGATTCATACGAACGACGCGGCCGGATACGGATGGCAGGTCGTGCGCAACTCCTGGAGCGGCGAGCAGGCGTACGTGAAGAAGGCGCCCGATGCGCACGCGCTCAGCTTCGCCGGCTGGATCACGGAGAAAGTCGCGCAGGAGCTCTTCGCATCGAGCGGCCAGGACCTCGCGTCGCTGACGAAAGCCGCCGCGTCGCGCGATTTCAAGCCGGTGCCGCTCGGCATCCGGCTGAAGGGACGCGTCGGCAGCACGCTGCGCGCGTTCGAGACCGCCAACGTCGTGGCGAAGCTCGAGGGAAGCGACGCGAAGCTGAAGGACGAGGCGGTGCTCTACAGCGCGCATCACGATCACATCGGCATCGGTGCGGCCGATCCTGCCGATCCGACGGACACGATCTACAACGGCGCGCTCGACAACGCGAGCGGCGTCGCGACGCTCCTAGAGCTCGCGCGCGCGTGGAGCAAGGTCTCGCCGGCGCCGAAGCGCAGCATCCTCTTCGCCGCCGTCGCCGCCGAGGAGCAGGGACTCCTCGGATCGCACTACCTCGCGCAGCATCCGCCGGTGCCGGCGAAGAACATCGCGGTCGGACTCAATGTCGACGAGGTGTACTTCTTCGGCAACGTGAAGAGCGTGACGCTGCTCGGCGTCGAGCGGACGTCGTTCTATCCGACCGCGCAGAGCGTGACGAAGGAGATGGGGCTCACGATCCTTCCCGATCAGGCGCCGGAGCAGGGCTCGTACTACCGCTCCGATCACTTCAGCTTCGGCAAGGTCGGGATCCCCGCGTTCACGATCAAGCAGGTGCCCGACGACGCGCAGCGGCCGCAGCTCAAGGACTTCAAGGACAAGCGCTATCACCAGGCCGGCGACGAGTTCGATCCGAAGTGGGACTTCGCCTCCGCGAAGCAGGTCGCGGAGCTCGCGTTCCGCCTCGGATGGGAAGCCGCGAACGCCTCATCGCTTCCGCAGTGGCTGCCCGGCGACGAGTTCGCGGGCAAGCGTTTCTAGGAGTGCGGCGGCACAGCCGCCGCTCTGGTACGGCGGCGAAGCTGCGGCTTCGCCGTCCAAAGCGGCGGCTTTGCCACCGCACTCCTAGATTCGCCCCGCGCGCGGCGCGCGAGCCGCCTGCATGGCCATCTTCGCCGCGCCTTCCACCGGCTGCTCGCGCGGCGTGATGAGCGTCGCGCCGGGCGCGTCGCGGTTGAGGCGCAGGCGCATCGGGTTCAGCAGCAGCTCGCCCGCGTGGAACGCGCCGCCGACGTGCGCGACGCAGAACTCGGTGTCGGTCATGTGCAGCTTGCGCGCGACGGCGAGGACGCATTCGGCGAGCTCGGCGCCGGCGCGCGCGAGGATCTCGTGCGCGACCTCGTCGCCGTTGGCCGCCGAGTCGACGACGATCTTTCCGTAGCGCGCGATGTCGTCGGCCTGCGTCGTCGTCGCGTAGACGAACCGCGGCAAATCCTCGGGCGCGCACATGTCGTACTGCTCGCAGAGCACGGCCGTCATCGAAGTCGCGAAGCCGCGGCCGTCGTGCGAGCGCACGACCGCGGACAAGCCTTCGCGCGCGATCCAGAAACCGCTGCCCTCGTCGCCGAGGGTCGGACCCCAGCCGCCGGCTCGCGACTCGTCGCCCGCGGCGTTGCGCCCGAACGCGACGGAGCCGGTGCCGGCGATGATCACGATTCCGGCGCCGAAGCCGACGCCCGCGGTCAGCGCGATCCGTGCGTCGGTGTCGACGATGAAGTTCCCGCGCGGAAAAAACACGCGCAGCGAGTCGATCACCTTCTGCCGGTGCACCGGATGATCGGCGCCGGCGATCCCGCCGTAGGTGTACTCGACGTCGCGCAGCGCCACGCCCGCCTCGACGAGCGCCTTGTTCACCGCGCGCTCGATGTTGCGCGTGGCCTCCTCGATGCCGACGCGCAGGTGATTCGACGGACCCGCGAGACCGCGTCCGTGCGGGTCGCCGTTCTCGTCGATCACGATCGCGGCGGTCTTCGATGCACCGCCATCCACCCCGATGTAGTACTTCATGCGCGCGAGTACGATATGCAACTATGACGCTCACGCGAAGAGAGTTCGTCGCCGCGACTGCCGCGAGCAGCTTCCTGATCGCCGACTGGGCCTCGTCCGCGCAGCAGAACGGACGCTACGCGAGCGCGTTCCGCCACATCGACACGATGGTCGAGCGCTACATGCGCGACATGCATGCGCCCGGCCTCACGCTCGCGATCGCCGACCGCACGAGCGTGCTGCGCGTCGCGACGTACGGTCTGAGCGATCTCGATCGAAAGGAGCCGGTGCGCGCCGATCATCTGTTCCACATCGGCTCGATCACCAAGTCGTTCATCGCGATCGCGCTCCTGCAGCTGCGCGAGGAAGGGAAGATCGACCTGCACGCGCCGGTGACGCGCTATCTGCCGTGGCTGCGCGTCGAGCCGCGAGACGGCATCACCACGCATCACCTGCTCTCGCATTCGTCGGGTCTGCCGAGCTGGGTGCCGGTATTTCCGTCGGATCCGTCGCTGCGCATGACCGCGGGCTTCCCGCAGGGTGCGCACTTTCATTACTGCAACGTCGGCTACGCGATCCTCGGGCATCTCATCGAGACGCTCGACGGGCGCCCGTTTCACGACGTGATCCGCGCGCGCATCTTCAAGCCGCTGGGCATGAACGCATCGGAGGCGGTCATCGGTCCCGAGCTCCGCGACCGCACCGCGAACAGCTACGTCAATTATCGCGACGACCATCCGTACCGCCGCTCCGGCCGGCTCGCGGACGCGCCGCAGATCGTGTTCGACAACGCCGCCGGCTGCATCGCCTCGACGCCGGGCGACATGGCGCTGTATCTCCGCATGCTCGCGAATCGCGGGAAGCCGCTGCTCAGCGACGCGGCGTTCGGCGACATGTCGACGCGCCACGTGCCGCTCGAGGACGGCGGCGAGCCGGGCTACGGCTACGGGCTCTTCACCGAAACGCTCGACGGCCACGCCATCGTGCGCCACACCGGCGGCATGGTCTCGTTCATGTCGGCGATGCACGTCGATCCCGTCGACGGCATCGCTTCCTTCGCGTCGGTCAACGCGCAGCAGGGCTATCGTCCGAATCCCGTCACCATCTTCGCGTTGCGCTCGATTCGCGCCATCAACGAGAACAAGCCGCTGCCCGAGATCCCGCCGCCGAATCCGCCGACGGCGATCAAAGACGCGAAGGAGCTCGCCGGCGTCTACACGTCGAACGATGGCGAGAAGATCGCGTTCGTCGCGGAAGGGGAGACTCTGTTTCTCGTGCACGGCGGCAAACGACTGCCGGTCGAGCTCGCGACAGGGGACTACTACGTCGCGCATCCCAACTTCGAGCTGTTCCCGTTTTTCTTCGAGCGCGAAAAAGGCGGGCCGGCGATTTCCGTGGGTCATGGGACAAGGTGGTGGGCGTCGGAGCGATATGCGGGGCCGCGCACATTCGAAGTGCCCGAGGCCTGGCGCGCGTTCGCCGGTCACTACCGCAACGAGGATCCGTGGATGGGATCGCTGCGCGTCGTCGTGCGGCAGGGAAAGTTGTGGGTGAACGGAACGGCGACGCTGCGGCAAGTCGAGCCCAACCTGTTTCGCTTTAACGAGCCCGAGTACAACCCGGAGTGGCTGGAGTTTCGCGAGGTCGTGAACGGCAGGGCACAGCACGTCAGGTTGTCGGGATACGACCTCTGGCGTGTGCTCGCGCGGTAGGGTGCGCCGCTTGCACTTCCGGCAGGCCGGAGGACCTGTCATGAAACGCACAACGATTCTCTCGATCGCGCTGCTCGCGGTGGCCATGCTCGCCGCGTCGGCGTGCAAGACCAGCGGCATGGCCGTGACGTCGCGCGGTCAGTTCCTGAAGATCAACATCGAGCACCCGAACGACCTGCCGGAACAGGGCGTCGACAATCTCGACATTCAGGTCAGCAACATGGGTGTGAACAACCTGCAGAACGTGCTGCTCGAAGTCGAGCTGCCGCCGCAGCTCGTCGTGCTCGACAACACGATGGACCGCGGAGTCAACTCGGACTACAACCCCCGCACGAACTTCTATCGCTTCTCGTTCGGAAACATTCAGGCCGGCGAGCGCTCCACCGTTCGCTTCCGCGTCCGCACCGCGTTCGGCACGTTCCGCCAGACTGGCGACGTGAAGGTCACGGCGTGGCAGGAAGGGCTGCCGGGAGACAAGCTGGTCGAGACGGCGATCATCAAACTGCGCGAGTAGTGGAACAATGCGCCGCATGGCGCAGGAACCGACCATCCACATTCCGCCGACCGGCAAAGAGTCGCTCGAAGACCGCAAGCTGCTCGACCGTCCGACGCGCACCGAAACGCTGCAGAGCGAGTCGTGGCGCGTGCTGCGGATCACGAGCGAGTTCGTGACCGGCTTCGATCATCTCGCCGACGTCTATCCCGCGGTCTCCATCTTTGGCTCGGCGCGGACGGTGCTCTCGGATCGCTATTACGAGGACGCCGTCCGCACCGCCGAGCTCATTGGCCGCGAGGGCTTCGCGATCATCACCGGCGGCGGTCCGGGGATCATGGAGGCGGCGAACAAGGGCGCGAAGCAGGCGGGCGCGCTTTCGATCGGCTGCAACATCGAGCTGCCGTTCGAGCAGGAGCTGAACACGTACGTCGACAAGGCGATGAAGTTCCGCTACTTCTTCGTCCGCAAGACGATGTTCGTGAAGTATTCGGAAGCGTTCATCACGTTTCCCGGCGGCTTCGGCACGCTCGACGAGCTGTTCGGCGCGCTGGTGCTGATCCAGACGAAGAAGATCTCCGATTTTCCGGTGATCCTGTATGGCAGCGAGTACTGGGGCGGTCTCATCGACTGGCTGCGGCAGCGCGTCCTCGGCGCGAACAACATCACCCAGGAAGACGTCGACAGCATCCACGTCGTCGACGAGCCGGAGCGCGTGCGCGACATCGTCGTCGAATATCACGAGAAAGCGGAGCGTCACGCGCGAAACCAGGCATCCGGATCGCAACTGAATCCGACGGAAGGAGGTTAGATGCGAATCCAGGAAACCGATCGGATCTTGAAGGAAGCGCGCTACGGCCGCCGTCCCGTGCAGGAGCACCACGAGGGCTTCGTCGCGCGCGCGTGGCACAAGCTGACTAACCTTTTCAAAAAACACTGAACGAAGGGTTGCTGGGTTGCTGAGCAACCCAGCAACCTACGTCACGTTCTCTTCTTCCTCGATCTCCTCGGTAGCCGGCATCTTCGTCTCCACCGTCACCCAGCGCACGCGAAAGCGCTCGGCTTCGAGCACGGTGATGGTGAGGTCGCCCAGCTCGACGCGGTCGCCGGGCGTGACTTCGCGGCCGAGGCGCGCGGCGACGTAGCCGCCCACCGTCTCCTCGTCCGGCTCGCCGACGTCGATCTTCAGCCGGTCCGCGAGATCCTCGATCAGATAGTCGCCGCGCACGCGGTATCTGCCGTTGCCGAGCGGCTCGATCTCCGGCCGCTCGCGATCGAACTCGTCCTGAATCTGCCCGAACAACTCCTCGGTGATGTTCTCGAGCGACACGATGCCTGACGCGCCGCCGTATTCGTCGAGGATCACCGCCATGTGCGTCTTCGACTCGATGAACTGCGACAGCAGCGACTCGACGGTGCTGTTCTCCGGCACGAAGAGGATGTCGCGCTTCAGCTGCTCGAGCGTCATCCCCGGCCCGCGCAGTTGCGCGAGCAGCAGGTCCTTCACGTGAATCAGGCCGATCGTCTGATCGAGCGTTCCCTCGCAAAGCGGATAGCGCGTGTGACGCGAGACGCGGATGGTCTCGAGGTTCTCCTCGATCGACTTCGTCGTCGACATCACCACGACGTCCGTGCGCGGCACCATGATCTGCCGCGCGGTGCGCTTCGAGAACTGAAAGACGCCTTCGATGATCTCGCGGTTTTCCTCGGAGAGAATCCCGGCCTTCTCCGAGCCCGCGAGGATCATCCGCAGCTCATCGACCGAATGCACCGCCTCGCCTTCGCCGGCGTGACGGATGCCGACGATCCGCAACGCTCCATTGGTGAGCGTGCGCAGCAGCCAGATCGCGGGCCAGGTGAAGACATAGAAGCCGTGCAGCAGATGCGCCGTCCAGACGGCGGTGCCGACCGGTTTCTCGATCGCGAGAAACTTCGGGACCTGCTCGCCGAAGACGATGTGCAGCGCCGAGATCAGAATGAACGAGATGGTGATGGCGATGGAGTGCGCCACCGCCGGAGCGAACACGCCGAGGGAATGCAGGAGCGGTAGCAGCAGCGTGGCGAACGCCGGCTCGCCGATCCAGCCGAGGGCCAGCGAAGCGAACGTGATCCCGACCTGGGCCGCGGCGAGATAGGCGTCGAGGCGCTTGAGAATGCGCTTCGTCATCTTCGCGCGCGTGCTGCCGCGCTCGAGCAGCTCCGCGAGCTGCGTCGGCCGCACCTTCACGAGCGCGAACTCGGCGGCCACGAAGAATCCGTTCGCCAGCACGAACAGGAACGCAAGAACCAGATACCAGCCAGGCATGGGGTGGGGCGCTATTTTGTCACTTCTTCCAAAGTTCGCCAGAAACGGGGGTAGGACTTCGAGACGACCTGCTCACTGGCGATGGTCACGTTGCCGCGCGCGAGGCCGGCGATGGCGAAGGCCATGGCGATGCGATGATCGTTATGCGTCTCGATGACGGCGGGCTCGTCGCTCCAGCCCGGCTGGATCAGCAGCGAGTCGGCTCGCTCCTCCACCGTCGCGCCGAGGCGGCGGAGCTCGGAGGTGACGGTGGCGAGGCGGTCGGACTCCTTCACGCGCAGGTTCGCCACGTTCACGATCTCGACGGGAGAGGAGGCGAGGGGCGCGATCGCGGCAAGCGTCGGGACGATGTCAGGCGTCGCGTTGCAGTCGAACGTGCCGCCGCGCAACTGCCGCGGACCCTTCACGACGATCTCCTCGGGACTGACCTCGATCTCGCAGCCCATCGCCGCGAGGATGTCGACGAAGCCGGCGTCGCCCTGCGCCGTCGGCACGGAGAGCCCGCGCACGCGCACGGTGCCCGCGGTCGCGGCCGCGGCGGCGAACCAGTACGACGCCGACGAGTAGTCGCCTTCGACGCGGTACTCGCCGCGCTCGAGCCGCCCGGCGCGTACTTTGACGACGTTGCCGCTACGCTCCACGCGCGCGCCGAACGTGGTGAGGATGTCGGCGGTGATGTCGATGTACGGGCCGGACGCGACGTTCGAGAGACGCAGCGTGATGCCGTCGGGGAGCGTCGCGCCGCCGAGCATCAGCGCGGAGACGAACTGGCTCGACGTTGCGGCGGAGATGGCGACGTCGAATCCGCCGCGCATCTTTTTCCCGCGAATGCGCAGCGGCGGATAGCCTTCCTTCCCCGCGTACTCCACTTCCGCGCCGATCTGCAGCAGCACCTCGGCGAGATCGCCGATGGGCCGCTGATGCATCCGCTCCTCGCCGCGCAGCAGAAACCGCCCCGGCGTGAACGCGAGCCAGCCGGTGAAGAAGCGCATCGCCGTCCCCGCGTTTCCGACGAACACCTCGACTTCATTCGCCGACATCGACTTCCGCTCGCCGATGAACAGCTCGCGCTGGAACGACCCGCTCGCATCGAACCCGATCGCCTTCAGCGCCTCGAACGCGTAGCGCGTGTCATCCGCGTCGAGGCAGTTCGTGATCGTGGTCGTGCCGGCGGACATGGCCGCGAGGAGGAGCGCGCGGACGGAGTAGCTTTTGGATGGCGGCGCGGTGACGGTGGCGTGGACCGTGCCGGTTTTGGGGATGAGCTTCATTCCCCAAACTCCAGTTCCAGCCCGTCATAGGCCAGCGCGATTCCTTCCGGCAGCGTCGCGCTGAGCTCCGCGTGGTCGATGTCGTGCGTCAGATGGATCAGGTACGTCTGCCGCGCGCCGATCGCGCGCGCGCACTCGATCGCCTGGCCGATTGTGAAGTGCGTCGGGTGCGGCGGCGCAGGGCGGAGACCGTCTAGTGCGAGCGTGTCGACGCCTTCGAGCAGTTTCATCGACGCGGGCGGGACGCCGTTCGTGTCGGTGATGTAGGCGAAGCTGCCGATGCGGTAGCCGAGGATCGTCCAGTCGCCGTGGATGACGGGGATGGGGATGATCTCGATGCCCTCATGCAAGAACGGCTGCTCGAACGGCTCCTCGACCTCGTGCAGCTCGAGCTGCGGCTTGCCGCCGCCCATCTGCGACTCATCCCAGATGTAGCGGAACACGCGGCGGATCGCCTTCGCGGTGTGCGGGCTCGCGAACGCGTGGATCGGCTCGCGCTGCCGGAAGTTGAACGGGCGGATGTCGTCGAGTCCCATCAGGTGATCGGAATGCGAGTGCGTGAAGAGCAGGAAATCGAGGCGCGGGATCGGATACCGCAGCAGCTGCAGGCGCAGATCGGGAGTGGTATCGATGAGGAAATGCTTCCCGTTCCTCTCGATCTTCACCGACTGCCGCAGCCGCTGGTTGCGCGGATCGTCCGACGTGCAGACGCGGCAGCGGCAGCCGATCACGGGCACGCCCGTCGAGGTTCCGCTGCCGAGAAACGTGACCCGCATCAAATCACCGAGAACGAGAACGCGCCGCTCGCGGGGTCGATCACCATCGCCTCGCCGGTCTCGTACCACGGCGGGAGCACGGTCACCGTCGGCTCGCCCGGCAGCACGGTCTTGTGATGGAAGTGGCCGAAGACGACGTGCGTGACGCCGCCGCGGGCGCGTTTGCGTCCGAATTCCTGCATCAGCTCCACGGGCATGCGCGCCTTGTGCTTGAAGTTCGTCTGCGAGAGGCGGCGCTCGACGCCATCGACGAAATTGCGCGCGATCTTCTTCGGGATCAGGTTCACGCCGAGCTTCATCAGCGGGTTCTTCGACGCGCGGCGCCAGAAGCGGTACGGCCAGTCGCGGTCGTTGATCATGTCGCCGTGGATCAGGAGGTAGTTCTGATCGCCGGCCTTCACGGTGTACTCGATGGCGACGTCCGTCACCGCGTCTTCGACGAATGAGCCCTTGAGGAAAAAATCGCGATTGCCTTCGATGTAGTGAATGGGGATGCCGCCGTCGCGCACGGCGCGGAACTTCTCCATCACGCGGTCGACCGACGCCGTCCGGAACTTCGAATGGGCGATGAGGTAGTGAAAGAGATCGCCGTTGAGATAGAGCGCCTTCGGCCGGAGCGCGGCCAGGCGGTCGAGCCAGGCGTTGACGTCTTTTTCGCTTCCTTCGCCGAGCCCGATGTGTGAATCGCCGATGACGATGATCTGTCCCGGCGGAATCACCCCTCGAGCTCCTTCATCACGCGCGTGAAGGCGTCGAACTCCGCCTGGCCGAAGAGGCAGAAGACGACGCGCTGCAGCGAGCGCGCGCGCGTGCGGAACTCGAGCGCGACGGGGAGCATGACGCGCGCGCATTGCTCGGAGGTGAAGCCGGTGCCGATCGGCGGGAGGCCGACCGAGCCCACCGCGAGCTCTTCGGCATGTTCGAGCGCGGCCATCGTCGCGCTGCGCAGCTTCGCCTCGTCATCGCCGTCGCCCGCTTTCGGCGCGGGGACATGGATGACGAAGCGGCAGAGAAAGTTGCCGCTGCTGACCACGACCGGACCGGGAGCGCCGGCCTCGGCGGGATAGACGAGTGCGTCGACTTTGAGGGACGTCGTGTCGGCGCGAAGGAGCTGGATATCCACGATGTGAGAGCTTATAGCGCCGTTCGTAAATTGGCGCGGGGATTTTCCGCATACGCGGTTTCGATCGCGTCCACGGCCTCGTCCGGAGGCGTGGGCGGAACGTGAATCAAAATACGACAGTACTGGTCGCCGGTGGCGTTCTTTTTCTTCACACCCTTACCGCTGAGGCGCATCGTCCGCCCGCTTTGCGTCCCGGCGGGGATGCGCATGCGGACGTTTCCGAACACCGTCGGCGCGTCGACGTCCGCGCCGCGCACGGCCTCGCCGACGGTGATCGGCAGGTCGATGTAGATGTCGTCGCCGCGCCGCTCGAAGAAGGGATGCGGCTTGACGTGGACCGTGATCTCGATCGGCGCCTGCCCTTTGCGCGGCACGCGGATTTTCTGCCCGTCGCGCACGCCCTCGGGGATCCTGACGCGGATTGGATCGCCGTCCGCCGTGAGCGTCATCGTCGTGCCGAGAACCGCGTCGCGGAGCTCGATCGTCATCTCCGCCTGCACGACCTCGGGCTGCTGCTGGAAACCGCCGCCGCCTCCGCCTCCGAAGAGATCGCCGAAGATGTCGGTGAAGTCCATCGTCTGCGTGCGGCGTCCGCCGCCGCTGGCGCGCTTCCCGCGTCCTCCGCCGCCGCCCATGAACTGCGAGAAGTCGAAGCCCGCGAACGGGTTCGCGCCGCCGGGACCGAATGCCTCCGCACCGAGGCGGTCGTACTGCTCGCGCTTTTCCCTGTCGGAAAGCACGGCGTACGCCTCGGAGATCTCCTTGAACTTGTTCTCCGCGTCCTTGTTTCCCTTGTTCTTGTCGGGATGGAACTTCTTCGCGAGGGCGCGATAGGCCTTCTTGATCTCATCGTCGGCCGCGGATTTCTTCACGCCGAGGATTTCGTAGTAGTCCTTCTTCGCCATTTCCGCGTGGAGAGTATAGCGAGCGGCTCCTGGTCGCGGATTTGCTTTTGCTGCGGCGTCCGGAAAGAATCGGCTCGATATGTACGGTGCACTCGCACGCAGAAATGTGCTCACGATGATCCTCGCGGGAGGGATGGGCGAGCGGCTGTTTCCGCTCACGCGCGACCGCGCCAAGCCGGCGGTGCCGTTCGGCGGGCGTTACCGGATCATCGACTTCGTCATCAACAACTTCATCAACTCCGGCTTCTTCAAGATCAAGGTGCTGACGCAGTTCAAGTCGAACTCGCTCATCGAGCACATCACCCGCACGTGGCGGCTGGTCCCGGAGATCGGGCAGTACGTCGACGTCGTGCCGGCGCAGATGCGCAAGGGACCGTTCTGGTTCCGCGGCACCGCGGATGCGGTCTTCCAGAACCTCGAGCTGATCTTCGACGAAGAGCCGGACTACGTCTGCGTGTTCGGCGGCGATCACATCTACAAGATGGATGTGAATCAGATGCTGCAGGAGCACCTCGACACCGACGCCGATCTCACGATCGCGACGATTCCGGTGCCGGCCGCTGAGGCGCATCAGTTCGGCGTCGTCGAAGTCGACTCCGACTATCGCGTCACCGGCTTCGTGGAGAAGCCGAAGGAAGGCGCGCGCACGATGCCGGACCGGCCCGACATGATCCTCGCGTCGATGGGCAACTACATCTTCAAGGCCAGCGTGATGATCGACGTACTGCAGCGCAACGCACTGCGCAACGCCGGTGTCGATTTCGGCAAGGAGATCATCCCGGAGATGTACCCGAAGATGAAGGTCTACGCGTATGACTTCGCGAAGAACTCCATCCCCGGCGAGGATGCGTACAACAAGGGCTACTGGCGCGACGTCGGCACGATCGACTCGTACATGGCCGCGGCGCTCGATCTCATCGCCGTCGTGCCGCTCTTCAACCTGTACAACTCCGCGTGGCCGATCGTCTCCGCGCCGAACCACCTGCCACCGGCGAAGTTCGTGTTCGCCGACTCGAAGTCGCAGCGCATCGGCATCGCCACCGACTCGCTGGTCTCCGACGGCGTGATCATCTCCGGCGGCACGATCAACCGCTGCGTGCTGCACCCGCGCGTGCGCATCAACTCGTACGCGGACGTCGACGAGTCGATCCTGATGGACGGCGTGGAAGTCGGGCGGCATTCGAAGATTCGCCGCGCGATCATCGACAAGGGCGTGAAGCTGCCGCCGGGAACGACGATCGGCTACGACCTCGAGCTCGACCGGCAGCGTTTCACGGTCACGGATTCCGGCATCGTCGTCGTTCCCAAGGGCGCGACGATCGAGGAGCGAGTCACGGCATGAGTGGAAAAGTTCGCTCCGACGGTCGCGCGCACGACGAGTTGCGCCCCGTGCAGATCCACACGAATTTCATCAAGCACGCCGAGGGCTCGGTACTGATCGAGGTCGGCGACACGCGCGTCGTCTGCACGGCCTCGGTCGAAGAGAAAGTCCCGCCGTTTCTCTATCGCACGGGACGCGGATGGGTGACGGCGGAGTACGGGATGCTGCCGCGGGCGACGACCGATCGCGTGGCGCGCGAGGCCGCGAAGGGGAAGCAGGGCGGGCGGACGATGGAGATCCAGCGCCTGATCGGGCGCTCGCTGCGCGCCGCGGTGAACCACGAGCTCCTCGGCGAGCGGACGATCTGGCTCGACTGCGACGTGCTGCAGGCCGACGGCGGCACGCGCACGGCGTCGATCACCGGGTCCTTCGTCGCGCTGGTGCTGGCTCTCGGACGCCTCTACGTCGACGGCAAGATGCAGAGCTGGCCGGTCGTCGACTTCATCGCCGCGATCTCGGTGGGCATCCTCGCCGGCACGCCGCTGCTCGATTTGAATTACGCCGAGGACTCGAAGGCCGGCACCGACATGAACGTCGTCGCCACCGACAAAGGCCGCTACGTCGAGATCCAGGGCACCGCCGAGACCGCGAGCTTCAGCGAGGAAGAGATGCAGGCCATGCTCGCCCTGGCCAAAGCAGGGATCGCGACGCTGATCGAGAAACAGCGCGAGGCGCTGGCCGCGACGCTGGCCAGGGTGGATGGCGTGGCGAGGGATCGGCTGAACAAGAAGTTTCGTTGATTTAGGAGTGCGGTGGCGAAGCCACCGCTCTGGTATGCGGCGGAGCCGCGCTCCGCGCGATCCCAAAGCGGTGGCTTTGCCACCGCACTCCTATAAGCGCCAACAGCGTGAGCAGCGCGACGATCACGCCGCCCCAGAACGTCCACGGCGCGAACCAGACGCGGACGTCGCTTTCGCCGGGCGGCACCGCGAACCCGACGAAGGCGCCGTTCACGCGGATCGGGTCGATGTGCTTTCCGTTGCGCTCGACCTTCCACCCCGGCCACCACGGCACGCTGCTGACGACGAGCGAGTAGCGCGGCGCGGTCACGTGCAGCTGGTAGTCGGTCGGCTTCGCCGCGACGATGGTCGCCTTCGCGAGCGGCGAGCCCTCGGGACGCGGGTGGAAGAAGTCGTCGTGCATCTGCCGGCTCTCGAGCTTCAGCTCTTCGAGCAGCGCCGTGTGCGACCACTCCTCCATCTCCCACAGCTTGCGGTCGAACAACTCGTCGTTGAACTGGATGATCACGTTGCGCACGGCGTAGAAGCGCGGCAGGACGTCGCGGTTCTCGTAGATCACGCCGTCGGGTCCGTCGTACACGCGGCGGAAGCGCCGCGGGTCCGGCGGCTGCGTGCCGAGGAGCGCGAGGACGTAGCGGACGTTGAGGTAGTCGGTGGAGCGCGACTCCACGCCTTTTTCCCACCAGGGAAAGTACTTCGTGATGTCGTAGTCGGCGGTGCGGACCATGAAATCGGAGTAGCGCTGGTTCGCCATCGGATCGTGAAAGCGGATGTCCTCGAAGCCGTAGATTGCCGCGGTGTTCGGGTAGAGCATCGCCCCCGCGCCGGCGATGCGGAACGGCGCGTTCGGCGGCTGTTGTTTCTGCAGCGTCTCGAGCGCGCGGATGAGCGGCGTCTTCGGATATAGCAGCGCGCCGTCGATCGACGGATTGCGATCGCGTCCGACGATCGACAACTCCGCGATCACCGCGACGAGCAGCGCGAGCACGGCCCGGTCGCGCCGCGTGACGGCGACGAGCGTCGCGGCGATCGCGACGGCGAGGCTCGGCATCATCGCCAGCAGCGCGGTGTCGTGCCACGACACGCTCGGAAACGGGACCGCGTACGCGAGGACGCAGAGCGCGGCACTGACGGCGAGCGCGCCGAGGAGCAGCGGAACGCGGCGCGCGAGATCGATCGCCGCCGCGGTCTGAATCGCGAGCAGCAGCACGAGCACCAGCCGCACGCGCGCGTGCGCCATCATCGGCAGCAGCGCGTGCAGGCCGTGCGAGAGCAGAGGCCAGTTCATCATCACGCCCCACGCGATGAGCGTCATGAGCACGTAGAACATCTCGCGCGAGCGCCATGCGCGGCGCGAGATCACGTGCGCGAGCATCGCCACCCACGCGATCGCGCCGAACACGCCCGCGTATCCGCCCAGCGGCTCGGTCTCGCCCGGCCCCCACGGCCGCTCGCGCGGCACCTGCCCGAAAAAGTGCGGCTGCAGCACGACGATCGCCGACTGCCAGTCGGCGTACGAGAGCACCCGCGTGAACGGCGCGCGCTGCAGCGCACGGTGCCGCGCCGAGCGCGGAAACGCCTCCGCGACCGGCGCGAGGTACGGCATCGCCAGCAGCGCGCCGGCCACCACCGCCGCCGCCAGCACGCCCGCGAAGCGGCGGCGGTCGAGGCCCGCGGGACGCTCGGCGAAGAGGAGCCATGCGACATACAGCACCGCGAGCAGAAACAGATGCGCGGCCGTTTCGGGATGTCCGCCGAAGACGATGACGGCGCCGAGGAGCGCGGCGAACACGAAGCGACCGTGCGTGCGCCGCTCCGCGAGGAGGTCGATCGCGTAGAGCACCGCCGGCGCGAAGCAGGCGACGGTCGCGATCGGGAAGTGCAGCCAGCCGACGATGAATCCGCTCAGGCCGAACGTCACGGCGGCGACGACGCTCGCCAGCTCGGAGTAGCGCCGCCGGCAATGGAGAAACAGGAACGTCATCGCGATCAGCAGCTTCATCGCCGCCTCCGCGCTCATTGCGTGGCCGAGCGATAGCGGCAGCGTGAGGATGCGCAGCGGCGAGAGCGCGGAGCTCTGTCCGTTCGCGAGCAGCGGATAGCCGCTCGACGCGGACGCGTTCCAGAGCGGTACCGTCAGCGACTTCCAGCTCTCGCGCACCTCGTGCGCCCACGGCACGATCTGCAGAAAGAGATCGTTCAACTCGCCGTTCGCCGAAGTGTGATCGTTCGTGAGGTACGTCCACGGCGGCATGCCGCGCAGTCCGTCGACGGGAAAGCTGACGTAGTCCCGCGTCAGCGGCAGCCAGCAGAAGAAGAGGACGATCGCGTAGAAGAAGAGCGCGATGCGGCGAGGAAGCGCCACGCCCGCGCGGCGCGCGAGCCAGACCGCCGCCGCGTAAATCGCGGCGACGTAAAGCCAGGTCGGGTTGGTCACTCCGTTTTATACGGAGCTGATGCGCGACGCATACCAATCGCGATCAATGCGAGCGCCGTCGCGACGGCGACGATCGCGCCGAGGCGGAACGTCCAGGGATCGAACCAGACATGCACGTCGAGCTCTCCCGGCGGCGCCGCGAACCCGAGGAACCCGCCGTTGACGCGGATCGGCTCGGCCGGCGCGCCGTTGCGCTCGACCTTCCATCCCGGCCACCACGGAATGCTGCTGACCACCAGCGAATAGCGCGGCGCCTTCACGTGCAATCGGTACGACGCCGGCTTCGCCTCGAGGATCTCCGACGTCGCCACCGGCGCGTTCTCGGGACGCGCGTGGAAAAAGTCGTCGTGCATCTGCTGATTCTCGAGCTCCAGCTTGTCGAGAAAGGCCGTGTGCATCCAGCCCTCGTGCTCGCGCAGCTTCCTGTAGAACGTGTCGTCGTTGAAATCCATCACGACGTTGCGCACCGGATAAAAACGCGGCAGCACGTCGGGGTTCTCGAAGATGCGCCCGTCGCGGCCGTCGTAGAGCAGCACGTACTTCGGCGGCAGCTCGCCCATCCACGGCGTGATGACGTAGCGGACGTTCAAATAGTCGAGGAAGCGCGTGTCGAACGTGTTCCAGCGCGCGAAGTAGTCGTCGGCGTCGTACGTCGTGATGAGGCGCAGCAGGCCGATGTATCGCCCGTTCGCCATCGGATCGTGCGGGCGGATGTCCTCGTAGCCGTAGACGGCGTTGAGGTTCGGGAAGAACGCCGGGCCGGCGCCGACCATGCGGAACGGCTGATTCGGCGGCGCCTTCGCCTGCAGCTCGTCCATCCGCTCGAGGATCGGCGTGCGCGGATACATCCACTTGTCCTCGATCGTCGGGTTCCAGTCCTGATGGACGGCCCACAGCTCGCCGATGAGCGCGACGAGCACCAGCATCAGCACGTACTCGCGGCGTTTCACGACGAGCACAGCGAGGATCGCGAGGGCGAGCACGATCGCGCTCGGAACGATCGCCATGATCGCGGTCTCGCGTCGCGCTGCATCGGGAAATCCGGCGCGCAGAAAGAACGCGAGCAGCAATGTGCTGGCTCCGCCGACTCCGATGAGAATCGCGGTGCGTTTGCCGCGCTCGATCAGATCGACGGCCGCCGCGGTCTGCAGCGCGAACAGCAGCGCGAGCAGGAGGCGCAGACGCGCGTTGGCGGCGAGGCGGAAGAGGAAATGGAAAAACTCGCGCACGCCCGGCCACGACATCACGATGCCGAGGACGAGCAGCGTCGCGAGGACGAAGAAGAGCTCGCGCGAGCGCCACGATCGCGTGGCGATGACGTTCGCGAGCAGCGCGAACCAGGCCGCGACGCCGAGGAAGCCGGCGAAGGCGGTGATCGATTCGGGATGCGTCGGCCCCCACACCGGATCCGCGGGCAGCGTCCCGAAGAAACGCGGCTGCAGCATCACCACGAACGACGGCCAGTCCGAAAACGGCACCTGCACTCCCGGCGGTTTCGCCTGCAGTTCCTGGTAGCGCTTCGACTTCGTGATCCCCTCGGCGAACGGCGCGAGCAGCGGTGCCGCGAGCAGCGCCGCGACGAGCAGCGCCGCCGCGAGCGTCGCGAAAAAGTGGAGGACAGGCAATCCTGCCTGTCCGGACAGGCGGGATCGCCTGTCCCCCACCAACGCGATCCATCCCGCGTACAGCGCCGCGAGGAAGAACGCGTGCGCCGCCGTCTCCGGATGCCCGCCGAACAGCATCGCCGCCCAGACCACCGCCGCGAAGACGAAGCGTTTGTACGTGATGCGCTCCGCGAGCAGGTCGACCATGTACAGCACCGCCGGCAGCAGGCACGCCGAGGTGACGAGCGGGAAGTGCAGCCAGACGATGATGAACGTCGAGAAGCCGAACGCCGTCGCGCCGATCGTGCTCGCGAGCTCCGAGTAGCCGCGCCTGCGGCAGAGCAGATACGTGAACGTCAGCGCGACGAGCACCTTCATCGCCGCCTCGGCGGTCATGGCATGCCCGAGCGACAGCGGCAGCGCGAGGATGCGCAGCGGCGAGAGCGCGGAGGTCTGCGGGTTCGCGAGCAGCGGATAGCCGCCGGCGGAGAGGTTGTTCCACAGCGGGACGTGCAGCGACTTCCAGGACTCGCGCACCTGATGCGCCCAGGGCACGATCTGCAGGACGATGTCGTTCATCAACCCGTTCGACGCCTTCACCGGCTTGTCGACCATGTGCGCCCAGGGCGGCAGCGTCTGCACGAAGTCGACGGGGAGGTTGACGTAGTCCTGCGTCAGCGGCAGGTAGAGATAGACGAAGACGATCGCGTAGAAAAAAATCGCCACGCGCAGCGGGATCTCGACCTTCGCGCGCCGCGCCAGCCACACCGCGGCCGCGTACACGATGCCCACGAAGATCCAGGTCGGATTAAACACGGGCGCGGATGATAACCAGTCCCACCACCGTCAACAATGAAATGACCACGCCTCCCCAGAACGTCAGCGGAACGTAACGCACCTGCACGATGCCGCGGCCGGGCGGGATCGTGAAGCCGAGGAACGCGCGCTCGACGATGCGCGGAGGGAGATCGCGGCCGTTGTGCGTGACGCGCCAGCCGGGCCAGAACGCGACGCTGCTGACGACGACGGCCTCGCGCGGCGCGTCGACCTGCAGCTCGTACGCATCGCCGCGCGCCTTCGCGATGGTGACGCGCGCATCGCGCGAGAAAAAGCGCGGCATCGCGTGCGGGTTCTCGAAGATGCGCCCATCCGCGCCGTCATACACGAGGCGGTAGCGCGGCAGCGCTTCGCCCGGCGCGGCGAGCACCCAGCGCACGTTGAGAAAATCGAACAGCGGCGCCTCGACCGTGGTCAGCGTCTGAAAATACGTCTCGCGATTCGCCGGCAGCGCGTCGAGGTAGCGCCGGCTCGTCATCGGATCGTGGACCCGCACGTCCTCGAAGCCGAAGATCGCGTTCGTGTTCGGGAACAGCGGCGCGATGCCGGCGATGCGGCCCGGTTCGTTCGTGCGGAGCCTTTGCAGCGCGTCGACCAGGGAGGTACGGGGAAAGAGGTCCGTACCGCGCTGCACGGGGTTCCATCGCGCCGACGCGCACCACAGCTCCGCGAACACCGCGAGCGCGAGCAGCGCGCGCACGCGTAGCGTCGCGACGGCGAGCACGATCACGCTCGGGATCGCGGCGATCAGCGCGAATTGCCGCGCCTCGCCGCTCGGGAACTGCGTGCTCAGCATCACCACCCCGAGCACCGCCAGCGCGAACAATGGAGGACAGGCAATCCTGCCTGTCGTTTCTCCGGGGACAGGCAGGATTGCCTGTCCTCCACTGAAATGCACGAACGCCGCGGCCTGGATCGCGAGCAGGAACGAGAAGATCAGCCGCAGCCGCGCGTTCAGCGCGATCGAGAAGAGCGCGCGAAAGGGCGCGCTGAAGTACGGCACGTCGGCGAGCAGGAGAAACACGACCGCGGTCGCGACGACGAAGAAAAATTCGCGCTCGCGAAAGCGGCGCTCCCGGATCGCGCGCACGAGCAGCCCGAACCACGCCGCGATGCCGAGGATGCCTGCGAATCCCGACACCGCCTCGGCGACCGCGGGTCCCCACGGCGCGCCGGGATGGTCGCCGTACAGCCGCGGCATCACCAGCAGCGCGAGCGAGCGAAAGTCGGAGAAGGGCGTGGCGTCGGCGTGCTTCTCGCCGTAGCGGATCGTGTGCGGCACCGCCTCGAGGAACGGGCCGAGGATCGGCGCGGCCAGCAGGATCGAGACGAGCAGCGCGGCGCCGAGGCGCTGCCACGCGTGACGCGCGGTGACGAGCGCGTAGACCGCGGCGAAGAACGCGATGTGCGCGACCGACTCCGGATGTCCCTGCGACAACAGCAGCGGCCCGAGCGCGGCGGCGAAGACGAAGCGTCCGAACGTCCGCTTCTCCGCGAGCAGATCGATCGCGTACAGCACAGCGGGCAGAAACGCGCCGGCCGCGCCGATCGGGTAATGCATCCACGTCAGGATGAACGTGCCGAAGCCGAACGAGATCGCGCCGATGATGCTCGGCAGTTCGTCGTAGCCGCGTTTCCTGCAGTAGAGAAACGTGAACGTGAGGGCGATGAGAATCTTCATCGCCGCCTCGGCGGTCATCGCGTACGCGAGCGGCAGCGGAATCGTCGCGATCCGCAGGGGCGAGAGCGCGGCGCTCTGCATGTTCGCCAGCAGCGGCATCCCGCTCCCCGCGAGCGGATTCCAGAGCGGCACGCGCAGCTCGCGCCACTGCTCGTGCGCCTGATGCGCCCACGGTACGAGCTCGAACATCACGTCCTGCAGCTCGTAGTTCGAGACCTTGAACTTGTCGTACCCCGCGTCGTACCACGGGGGCAACAGCTTCAGCACGTCGGGCGCGACGTTGTTGTACGGCCCGGTCATGGGCCGGAAGAGAAAGGCGAGGACGAGGACGTAGAACAGCGCCGCCACGCGCCACGGGATCGCGCGCGAGATCGCCACCGCGACCGCGAACAGGACTCCGACGAAAAGCCATGTGGGGTTCACAGCTTCCGCCAGAGCCGCTGTGCGCGCTCGAACGCGTCCGTCGGGTCGCCTTCGATGATCTCCCGCGCGATCCGCGCGACCTCCTCGGCATGCGGCGCGAGGTTGGCGCGGTTGGCCTCGAGCACCGGCCTCCAGACCTCGGCATCGCTGCCGGCGAGGCGGAGGAACGTCGCGAGGCCGCTGCCGGCGAAGCGCAGGATGTCCTCGCGATCGCCGAGATATGCCGCGAGCGCGGTCGAGAGCACCTGCGGCAGGTGACTCGTCAGCGCGACCGCGCGGTCGTGCTCCGCGGCGTCGACGAAGTCGGGGATCGCGCCGCAGTCGCGCACGAGTTGCTCGACGCCGTCATCGTGAGCGTCGAGAAACCAGCGCTTCCCATCGAACAGATCGCCGCGCGCCGCCGCCAGCCCGCGCTCGTGCGAGCCGGCCATCGGATGTCCGGCGACGAAACGGGCCTTCGTCGCGGCGCCGCGCAGCGGCTGCATGACGCTGCAGACCGACGTCGCCACGCCGCCGAGCGCCGGCAGCAGCGCGATCGCGGCGTCGACGGGCGTCGCGAGCAGCACGAAGTCGCCGTCGATCGCGTCCGCGCGCTCGTCGGCGGCCTCCTGCCGGCGAGCGTCGTCAATATTGACGGAATCGTCAATATATCGAACGCGCCAGCCGCGCCGGCGCAACGCGATGCCGGCCGAGCCGCCGATCAGGCCGAGACCGATGATCAGGAGATTTCGTGTCATCCCGAGCGAAGTCGAGGGATCCCCTGCGATCGGGAGATCCTTCGCCGTCTCCGCGGCTCAGGATGACACATGAGTCTCACCGCGACATCAGGATCAGCGTGCGATCGACGACCTGCGACGTCGTCGAGTCGAAGTACGGACGCTGGACGACCACCCGCGGCCGGTTCGGGCGCGGCGCGATCTCGGCCGCCTTGTACATCCCCGTCGCCTTCGACACGTCGGTGGGGAGGTTCAGCCGCTTGAGCAGCTCCTCGATCGCCTTCGTGTCGGCGGCGAGGTCGCCGGTGCGGTAAAACGCGGGCGGCTTGGCGGCGCTCAGGTTGTTCGTGGCGTCGGGCGCGACGCCGCTGTAGCCGTACTCCTTCGCGTAATACTCCGCCACCTGCTCGACCGGCGCGTCGGTGTCGTAGATCGCGGTGGGCGGCGGTTCCTGATTCGGGTTGATGACCTTGTGCGCCGACTTCGTGATCTCGGTCAGCTGCCCGAGATACCGCGCGCCGGGATAGACGACGAAGCTGAACGCATCCGGCTCGGCATACTCTTCTTCGCCTTTGCAACCGGCGAACATCAGCGCCGCGACGATGAGCGCGGCGAGCACAACACGCAAGTGATTCGACAACGGGATCTCCTTCAAAACGGACATTCGGCGCGGATTATACGGAGCGGGGGGCGGTCGTGTCGCCGAGGTAGTCCAGGACGCCGCGGCCGACCACCTTTTCGAAGCGCTCCGCGTACGAAAGGATGGCCCCCGCGGCCTCGTCGAGAAAGATGCGCTCGACGCGGAACAGCGGCACGAACATCGTGATCATTTCGATGTCCTGCTCCTCGCCGCGCGCGATCTGGCGCACCCAGTCGTCGAAGGAGTCGAGGTTGATCGCATGCATCGTCACCCCCGCCGCCGACAGCGCCCGCAGCACCCCGAAGAACTTCTCCTTCGGGTTCACGAGATTGACGATGACCAGCGAGCGGTCGTCGAAGCCCTCAATCATTCGTGCTTCTCGCTCAGTTCAATCAGCACGCCGTTCCCCGCAGCCGGATGCAGAAACGCGACGCGGCATCCATGCGCACCCGGCACCGGCGCGTCATTGATCAGCCGAAAGCCCTCGGCCTTCAGCCGCGCGAGGTGCGCATCGAGATCGTCGACGCGCAGGCAGATGTGATGGATCCCCTCGCCGCGCTTCTCGATGAACTTCGCGATCGGCGACTCCGGCCCCGTCGGCTCGAGCAGCTCGAGGTTCGCGTCGCCGACCGGCAGAAACGCCGTCTTCACGCCCTGCGTCTCGACCGTCTCCACGTGCTCGATCGACAGGCCGAGGGCCCGATAGATGGCGGCCGCCTCGATCGACTTCACGGCGATACCGATGTGATCCAATTTTGTAGGCATGAGGTGTGAGGTATGAGGGATGAGATTTTGCCTCATACCCCATACCTCATGTCTCATACCCCTTTCACGTCCGCCCCCCAGATGTGCTTGTGCAACTGCGTCTGCAATCGCGCCGGAACGCGGTCCGCGAGCATCCAATCGGCGAGCGACTTCAGGTCCATTGTGCCCCACACCGGCGAAAGGAGCAGCGTCCGGCGATCGAGCTTCCGTTCCGCGATGAGAGAGCGCGCCCACTCGTAGTCGGCGCGATCGGCGAGGACGAACTTGATCTCGTCGTGCGGCCGGAGGTGCTCGAGATTCTCCCAGCGATTCTTCTCCACCTCGCCGGAGCCGGGACACTTGACGTCGAGAATGATCTTCGCGCGCGGATCGACGGGCGTGATGTCGATCGACCCCGAGGTCTCGATCAGCACCTCGAAACCGTCGTCGCAGAGCCGGCGGATCAGCTCGAACGACTCCGCCTGCGCGAGCGGCTCACCGCCCGTCACCTCGACCAGCTCGCATCCGTAGCCCTTCACCCGCGCCACGATCTCGTCGATCGACATCCGCTCCCCGCCCGTGAACGTGTACTCGGAATCGCACCACACGCAGCGCAGATTGCAGCCGGTGAGCCGCACGAACACGCACGGCCGCCCGGCGTGCGAGGACTCCCCCTGGATGGAGTGGAAGATCTCAGTGACTCGCATGAGCGACGAACCTGTCCCGGCAGAGGATACCAGGATCATGTCTAAATACTCGGGCAGTAAATAGAAGAGATCCATGGATGGGATCAAAGGGGCCGGAAATCAGATCGAATGGCTCGGACACCCGATCAGAAGGCCTGCGGGTCGGAAGAAAGAGATCCATGGATTCCATTGAATGGCTCGAGCATCGGATCCGAAGGGCCAGGCGTCGGATCGATGAGATCCATGGATCAGATCTAAATACTCGGGCAGTAATCGCCAAATACTCCGGGAGTAATTAGAAGAGATCCATGGATCAGATCAATCGGTCGGAAATCAGGCCGAAAGGCTCGGACATCCGAACAGGAGGTCTGCGGCAGTGTTTGGAAGAGATCCATGGATTCGATCGAAGGGACCGAGCATCAAATCGAAAGGGCCGGGTATCGAATCGAAGAGATCCATGGATCAGATCCAAATACTCGGGCAGTAAATAGAAGAGACCCGGGATCAAATCGCATACACCGTGGGATCCGGCACACCCGCATCGACAAATCCCCTGCGCCGCAATAAGCACGAGTCGCAGTGCCCGCACGCTCTGCCGAGGCGGTCCGGGTCATAGCACGAGTGCGTGAGCCCGTAGTCGACGCCGAGCGAGACCCCGCGAGCGATGATGTCCGCTTTCGTCAGGTGCAGCAGCGGCGCGACGAGGCGCGGCTCGTGATGCTCGACGCCGCTGCGGGTGCCTTTCCAGATTACGTCCTGAAACGCGTCGATGAACTCGGGGCGGCAGTCGGGATAGCCGCTGAAGTCGAGCGCGTTCACGCCGATCCAGATCTCCCGCGCCTCGCGCGCCTCCGCGAACCCGAGGGCGAGCGCGAGAAAGATCGTGTTGCGCGCGGGGACGTACGTCACCGGGATCCCCGGCGCGTCGACGGCGTCCTTCGGCACGGCGATGTCCGCGGTGAGCGCGCTCGCGCCGAACACGCGCAGATCGAGCGGCATCACCACGTGCTCGTCGACGCCGATCGCCGCCGCCACGCGGCGCGCGGCCTCGAGCTCGATGCCGTGCCGCTGCCCGTAGACGATCGACAGCGCGAGGCACTCGCGCCCTACCTGTTTCGCGATCGCCAGCACGGTCGCCGAATCGAGCCCGCCGCTGAGGAGGATGACTGCCCTCATTCGTGGGCTATGCTACCCCGCTATGGCTGACTACTCGGTATACGAACTGCTCAACAGGAAGCGCCGCGGCGGACCGCTCGACACGCGCGAGATCGAGTTCTTCATCGACGGCTTCACGCGCGGAACGATCCCCGACTACCAGATGTCGGCGCTGCTGATGGCCATCGCCATCAACGGCATGACCGCGGCGGAGATGGCCACGCTCACGCAGTCGATGCTCCGCTCGGGCGAGCAGTGGCACCTCCGCGACAGCTACGACTTCTTCGCCGACAAGCACTCCACCGGCGGCGTGGGTGACAAGGTGTCGCTCGTGCTCTCGCCGTGGGTGGCGGCGTGCGGGATCAAAGTCGGAATGCTCTCCGGCCGAGGACTTGGGCACACCGGCGGGACGCTCGACAAGCTGGAGGCGATCCCCGGCTTCAACGCGCGCCTCTCGCGCGCCGACTTCGAGCGCAGCGTCGCCGAGTCGGGATGCGTGATCTCGACGTCGACCGAGGGAATCGCGCCGGCGGACAAGAAAATCTATGCGCTGCGCGACGTCACCGGCACCGTGGAGTCGCTTCCGCTGATCACCGCCTCGATCATGTCGAAGAAACTGGCCATGGGCGCATCGGCGCTCATCCTCGACGTGAAGACCGGCAGCGGCGCGTTCATGCGCAACTACCAGGACTCGAAGGCGCTGGCGCAGAGCCTCATCGCCGCCGCCGCCGGCTCGGGCACGCGCGTCGAAGCGCTGATCACCGACATGGACCGGCCGCTGGGAATCGCCGCCGGCAACGCCAACGAGATCATCGAAACGATCGACTGCCTCAAGGGCACCGGCCCCGCGGACGTGATGGAAGTGACGCGCGCTCAGGCCGTGCGCCTCCTCGTGATGTCCGGCCGATTCGACGACGCCTCTGCCGGAGCCGCGCTCGACGACGCCATCACCTCCGGCAAAGCGCTCGAGTCGACGCGCAAATGGATCGCCGCCCAGGGCGGCAACCCCGCCATCGTCGACGACTACTCGCTGTTCCCGCAGCCGTCCTCCGTGGTCGAGGTGAAGGCGCCGCAAAGCGGCTACATCACGCACATGGACACCTATCAGGCGGGCATGTTCTGCGTGGACCTCGGGGCAGGGAGGAAGAAGGCCGACGACGTCATCGACTACGCGGCGGGGGTGATGTTCGACCGCCGCACGGGGGATTCCGTTAATGCGGGGGACGTGATTGCGCGCATTCAGCTGGGGTCCGGGGCACGGGATGCAGAGGAGCTGCGCGCGCGGTTCCTGTCGTTCGTGAGTTTTGGTGATGAGGCGCCCGCGGCGAGGCCGCTCGTGCATGAGCACCTGGTTTGAAGACAAGGGGAAATTGATGCCATATCTCGTTAACGAGGAAACATGGCAGTGTCCTAATCATGCTCACTGCGGCGCATGGGCGACCATCAAAACCTACGATTGTGGATGTGTTCGCGTCTACTGGGGAGATCGAGGGACATATGACCCGAGCCGCTGCGCGCCGAACCCCGAAGAAGAGTATGGCCCCGAGTATCCCGGCTGCGAGTGATACATTACCGTGGTAATATATTGCCCATGGCGCGACCGCAGTCGAAAGTGACAGCACAGGGTCAGATTTCCGTCCCCGCCGAAATTCGCCGGAAGCTGGGGATCGGGCCGGGGTCCGTGCTCGAGTGGGAGGAAGTTGGGGATCGGGTGGTGGTCAGGCGAGCGGGCCGATACTCCTCCGAAGATATTCATCGTGCGGTGTTTTCGCGGGTACCGAAAACGAGAAGCCTCGAGGAGTTGAAGCAGGGGATCGCCGGGCACATGCGAAAGAAGTATGCGCGCCGTTGATACGAACATTCTCGTTCGTTTGATTGCGCGTGATGATCCGAAGCAGCTTGCCCAGGCCGAGGCTTACGTCACCAAAGGTGGCTGGGTATCAACGGTCGTGCTGGCGGAAACCGCGTGGGTTCTCGAGGCGGTGTACGACCTCGGCCACGACAAGATTGCGACGGTCGTGGAGATGCTGCTGAGTCACGAGCAGCTGTCGTTGCAGGATCCGGAAGTCGTCGTCGCGGCGCTGGAACGATTCCGCGGTGCGGCGAGTCCGGGGTTTACCGATTGTCTCGTCCTGGAGATCGCGCGCAAGGCTGGTCATCTGCCGCTCGGAACGTTCGATAAGCGTCTCGGCAGGGCCGCCGGCGCAGAGCGTCCGTGACGGTCGCTGTATCATCGCGGCGATGAAAAACCGCGCAATCGTCATCGTCTGCGACTCCCTCGGCGTCGGCGAGCTTCCCGACGCAAAAGACTTCGGCGACGAGGGCTCGAATACCCTCGGCCACGTCCTCGACTCACAGCACCCGCAACTGCCGACGCTCACGAGACTCGGCCTCCTCCACACCCTCCCGACACCCGCCACGACGGAGATGCCAACCAGCGCGTACGGCCGGATGGCCGAGGTCAGCGCCGGCAAGGACACGACGACCGGGCATTGGGAAATGATGGGGCTCGTGGTCGAGGATCCGTTCCGCACGTATCCCAACGGGTTTCCGCGCGAGGTCATCGAGGAGTACGAACGACGAATCGGGCGGAAGACGCTGGGGAACAAGGCGGCGTCGGGAACCGTGATTCTCGATGAGCTGGGGGAGGAGCACGTGCGCACGGGCGCGCCGATCGTGTACACGTCGGCGGACTCGGTGTTCCAGGTTGCGGCGCATGAAGAGTTCATTCCGGTGGAGGAGCTGTGGCGCATCTGCGCGATTGCGCGGGAGCTGATGCGCGGGGAGCACAACATCGGGCGGATCATCGCGCGGCCGTTCGTGGGAACGGGAGCGGGTCACTTCAAGCGCACGGCGAACCGGAAGGATTTTTCGGTGCGGCCTACGGGGGAGACGGTGGTGGAGCGGGCGTTCAATGCGGGGCGCGAGGTGATCGGGCTCGGCAAGATCGCCGACATCTTCGACCGCGTCGGGATCACGACCGAGATCCGCACGGAGTCGAACTCAGACGGGATGCGGAAGACGATCGAGCTGGTGCGCGACTCGGACGCCGATTTCATTTTCACGAACCTCGTCGACTTCGATTCGAAGTATGGGCACCGCAATGATGCCGTGGGCTACGCGAAGGCGCTGGAGACGTTCGATCAGGAGCTCGGCGGGTTGCTCGAGGCGATGCGCGAGAACGACCTGCTGTTCATCACCGCCGATCACGGCTGCGATCCGACCGACGTCTCGACCGATCACACGCGTGAGTACGTGCCGCTGCTCGTCGCGGGCCCGCGCGTGCGCGGGGCGCGTCCGCTGGGGACGCGCAGTACGATGAGCGACCTCGGCGCGACGATCTGTGAGTACCTCGCGCTGCCGGCGAACGGTCTCGCCGGAACGAGCGTCCTGGCGGAACTGGGGGTGGAGCGATGACGGGTTACGCGGTTGCGCGGTTGCGCGGTGGCGCGGCGGTTCTGTTGTTCGCGGTGAGTGCGTTCGCCCAGCAGCAGCCGGCGCAGATCGCGAAGGTCGCGGATGACGGGCTGGTGATCGATCGCGTCGCCGAGGCGAGCAAGCGGGATTTGCCGCGCGACTTGTTGAAGCGCATCGTCAGCGAAGACGTCGACATCCTGCGCGGCAAGCGGCAGGACGGGACGTATCAGTACGCGACATACGAGCGCTTCGAGTCGGGACGCGAAACGCAGTCGTTCTCGATCCAGCCGCGCGAGGACAAGATGCAGACGGTCGAGATGAAGGGGTCGTTCGTCTATCGCGCGATCATCGACGTGCCCTCGCGCCGCCTTCTCGTGCGCAGGAACAACCCGATCTGGATCGAGCGCGTCGAGCTCGAGCTGGTGCCGGAAGGGAAGTCGCAGAACGAGCGGCAGTCGATCGACGTGAAGGCGTGGCTGCAGCCGGGCGAGATCAGGCCGGTCGATTTTCCGGCGGTCGCGCGGCAGGCGACGGTGCGCGTCGTCGCGTCGGTCGAGCCGAAGGGCGGCTACGGCAATCTCGATGTGACGCTGGTGCAGGCGCGGATCGTCGACAACGCCGACAGTCCGTACGCGAGCGCGGTGGCGAGCGCGAAGGCGATGCAGCGCGCGCTCGACAACAATGACATTCCGTCGCTCCGCGCGATGGCGCAGCGGATGCGAGACTCCCTCGGCGCGCCGTCGCGGCCGGCGGCGTCGACGCTCACCGTCACCGCGCCGCCCGAGGCGACGGCGGCGCCGCAGGTGGAGGTCCAGAGCGAGCTGCAGGCGATCGAAGACCTGCTCACCGGTACCGAGCCGGAGCGTCGCGAGGGGCTCGACCGGCTTCATCAGCTCATTCGCCGCATGCGCCGCTGAAATCGCGAAAATCGGCCGTTTTTCGCGGGAAAACAGCCACAATGGTTTGACGGACCGGGGGCGGTGGCGTAGAATGCCCGTCCCTCAAGTTGTAGTCTTAGCAATTCCGAAAGGAGCCTCACTTGTCGTCAGTCAAACTTGGATTCAAGGTCGGGGACAAGCTCGTTTATCCGAACCACGGTGTTACGGTCGTGGAGGCTATCGGCGAGTCGCCGATCATGCCGACGGCAGACAGCTACTATCATCTCCGGCTGCTCGCGACGAACTCGCGGCTGATGGTGCCGATCACGAATACAGACCGCGTCGGACTGCGCCGTCTCTATCAGCAGAAGGAGATCAAAGGTCTCCTGAGCCTGCTGGAAGAGAAGCTGGTCAAGAGCCACACGGACTGGAAAGGCCGTTACCGCGAGAATCTCGAGAAGATGAAAACCGGCCGTCTCGAGGATGTCGCCGAAGTGCTCAAGAACCTGAACGAAGTTCAGAAGCGGAAGAGCCTCTCGTTCCGCGAGAAGAAAATGTACGACCGCGCGAAGTACCTCCTCGTCTCCGAGGTCGCGATCGTGAAGAACATCCCCGAGCCGGAAGCGGAGAAGCTGATCCACAAGTGCCTCGAGAAATCGCTGGCGCCGGCTGCCGCGGCGACGGGACACTAACCTCGCTCCACGCAAGTAGAATGGACGCCGCCTTCGGGCGGCGTTTTTTATGCTCCCTCCCTGGATCCGCACGAAAAAACTCAACCTCGCCTCCCTGCGCGAGGTGAAGACGCTGCTGCGCGCGAACGATCTGCACTCGGTCTGCGAGTCGCTGGCGTGTCCGAATCGCACGGAGTGTTTTTCGCGCGGGACGGCGACGTTCATGATCCTCGGCGACGTCTGCACGCGGTCGTGCGGTTTCTGCAACGTCACGACGGGGCGGCCGTACGGTCCTCCGTCGGCCGAGGAGCCGCGGGCGGTGGCGGAGACGGCGCGCAGGCTGGGGCTGAAGCACGTTGTCGTCACCTCGGTCACGCGCGACGATCTGCCGGACGGCGGGGCGCGGCATTTCGCGGAGACGATTCGCGAGATTCGCGAGGCGCTGCCGCACGCCGCGGTCGAGGTGCTGACGCCCGATTTTCGCGGGAATCATGACGCGGTGCGCGTCGTCGTCGAGGCGCGGCCCGATTACTTCAATCACAACGTCGAGACCGTGCCGCGGCTGTACGACTACGTGCGACCCGGCTCGCGTTTCGAGCGCTCGCTCGCCGTGCTGCGCGAGGCGAAGGCGATCGATCCGGCCGTGGTCACAAAGTCCGGCCTGATGCTCGGCCTCGGCGAGCGGCGCGACGAAGTCGTCGAAGTGCTCGAGCGGCTGCACGAGTCGCACGTCGAGATCGTCACCATCGGCCAGTACCTCCAGCCGAAGCGCGAGAAGCTCGACGTCATCGAGTACGTGCATCCCGATGTGTTCGAGGAGTACCGCGTCCTCGGCGAGGACCTCGGATTTCGCGCTGTCTTCTCCGGACCTTTCGTGCGAAGCTCGTACATGGCCGATGTCGTCGCGCACGAGCATGCGAGAGCCTGACAAAGAGCGTTCGCCGTTCTTCATCACCTGGTTGCCGATCTTCCTCGACTATCTCTCCGTCGAAAAAGGGCTGGCGAAGAACTCGCTCTCGGCCTATGCGACCGACCTGCGCCGCTTCGGGCACTGGCTGAACGATCAGTCGATCGAGATCGACCGCGTCGAGCGCATTCACATCGTGAAGTTCTTTCAGGCGCTGCGCGGCTCGGGCATCTCCGCGCGCTCGGTGGCGCGCTCGCTCGCGGCGATCCGCGGCATGTTCCGCTTCCTCGTTTCCGAGCGGCACTTGAAGGCCGATCCGACCGAGAACCTCGAGAACCCGAAGCTCTGGTCGTCGCTGCCGAAGTCGATCCTGCCGAGTGAGATCGAGGCGTTGCTCGCCGCGCCCGATCGCACCGCGCCGGATGGCTTGCGCGACGCGGCGATGCTGGAGCTGCTGTACGCGACGGGCCTGCGCGTGAGCGAGCTGATTCGCGTCCGCATCGACGACGTGGTGATGGACGCGGGGTTCCTGCGCACGATCGGGAAGGGCTCGAAGGAGCGCATCGTGCCGTTCGGCGACACCGCGCGCGCGGCGATCGTCGACTACGTCGAAAAGGGGCGCGGGCATTTCGACAAGTACTCCGATCCGCATCTCTTTCTCTCGAGGCGCGGGCGGCCGATGACGCGGCAGTCGTTCTGGATGAAGATCGTGCGCTACGCGCGCGAGGCGGGGATCAAAACGCACATCTCGCCGCACGTCCTCCGCCACTCCTTCGCCACCCACCTCCTCGAGAACGGCGCCGACCTCCGCTCCGTGCAGATGATGCTCGGCCACGCCGACATCTCGACCACGCAGATCTACACGCACGTGTCGCGCGCGAGGCTGCAGAGGATGTACGAGCAGTTCCACCCGCGAGCGTAACCGCGCGTCGGGCATAATCGTCCTACCTGAGCCGTTGAAATCGATCTCATGAGACGCGTCCTTGCCGTGCTTGCCATGTTCTTCGCCGCCTCTGCGGCGAGCGCGAGCATTGCGGTGTTCAGCGACGGGCGGAACATGAAGATCGACGCGTACGAAGTCGAAGAGGAGACGATCCATCTCACCTTCAGCGGCGGCGCGAAGATTTCGATGGCGCTGACGCGGATCGAGCGGATCGTGGACGACGAAGTCTCCACGCCTGAGATCGTCGAGGAAGTGAAAAAAATCGTCGAGGAAGGCGGCGTGTTCCCGACGCGCTCCTGGACGTACAGCGAAGACAGCCCGCCGCTCTTCCAGACGAAGTACAACGACATCATCATCGAGGCGGCGAAGCAGTTCGACGTCGACGCCGCGCTCGTCAGCGCGGTCATCAAGGCCGAGTCCGACTACAACCCGCGCACCGTCTCGCACAAAGGCGCGCGCGGGCTGATGCAGCTCATGCCGGCGACGGCGAAGCGGTTCGGGGTCACGAACTCGTTCGACGCGCGGCAGAACATTCACGCCGGCACGCGCTACCTGCGCTGGCTGCTGAAGACCTTCGACGGCAACGCCGACCTCGCGGTCGCCGCGTACAACGCCGGCGAGGGCAACGTCTGGAAGTACGAAGGCGTCCCGCCGTTCCGCGAGACCGTGACGTACATCAACCGCATCGCGAAGCACATCCGGAAAGCGATCGACACGAAGCCCGTCGTCGCCGCCGCGGTGAGCGGCTCGCGGTAATCGGCCGCTACGCCATCGCGCCGGCGGTCGCGGGCTCGGCCTCTTCGCTCGCGATCATCAGGCTCTCGAAACGCAGCACCATCACCGTGCGGTCGTCGTCGGCGGGGCGGGTGCCGGCGTGGTGGGCGATGGCGGTGAGGATGGCGTCGCGGATGGCGTCGGGGGTGCGGTCGGTCTGGCGCGCGAGCAACGCCTCGAGCTGATCGAAGCCGAACGGATCGCCGTCTTCGTCCTGCGCTTCGACGATGCCGTCGGAGAGGTAGACGACCGTGTCGCCTTCCTTCAATGGCACTTCCACCGTGTGCGAGACGATCGTGCTGCGTACGCCGAGGGGCAGGGAGGGGGACTCGATCGGGATCGGCGCGTCGATGCCCTGGCGCAGCAGGTACGGATAGAGATGGCCGGCGTTCGTGTGGCGGATCGTGCCGCGCTCGAGATCGAAGATCGTGAACGCGAGCGTCATGAATGCGCGGCGCTCGGTCGAGCGGAACACGAGCTGGTTCAGGCGCTCGAAGAGTGACGTCTCGTCGGCACCTTCCTCGACCAGCGTCGTGATCGCGGCCTTGACCATGGCCATCACCAGTCCCGTTGACAGGCCGTGTCCGGAGACGTCGCCGATCGTGACGGCGAGGCGCGTTTTGTCGAGGTTGAAGACGTCGTAGTAGTCGCCGCCGATCGAGGCGTTGGGCTCGAAGTGCGCGGAGAACGAGACGCCGCGGAACTTCGGACCTTCACGCGGCAGGAGGTTGCGCTGGATCGTCGCGGCGATCGCGATCTCGCTCTGCAGCCGCTCCTTTTCGGAGACCGACGCGAGCAGTGCGACGATCGACTCGGTCATGCGGTCGAACGACTGCGCCATCGCGCCGAGCTGGTTGCGCGGCTTCATTTTGATGCGATACGAGAAGTCGCCGCGCTCCACCGCGCGCGTGCCTTTCTCGATGCGGTTGACGGCGCGCGAGATGGAGAAGATCAGCACCGCCGCGAACGCGCTGGCGATGAAGTACGCGAACATCAGCGTGGCCGTGAGTCCGAGGATGGACGCGAAGATGACTCGCATCACCGAGGAGTTCGTCGCGCCGCCGAAGTAGAAACGCACCAGGTTCGAGATCGGGTTCGAGATCAGCGTGAACAGCCGCTTCTTCGGGTCCGACGTCCCGTCGGCCCAGTCCATCAACCCCCCTTCCTCGGTGGTATCGAAGAAGACCACGCGGTCGAAGCCGATGGCTCGCTTGCCGAACCCCTTCAGGTTGTCGTCCTCGCCGCCGATGTTGAATCCGTCGCCGCCGCCGCGCGAGCCGATCGTGGTGGCGGTGATCATCCCGTCGCGCTCCTCGATCTGCTTCGCCCACCGCTCGTCGACCGGCAGCGCGAGGACGACCGCGCGCGTGCCGCCGTTGTGCGGATACTGCCGCGCCGAGACGAGCAGCGCGTGATTGGCGCGGAGCGCGATGCCGCTGTAGGTCTTCGTGCGCGCCCACTGCGGCAGGTCTTTGCCGCTCGGCTTCGTCGTGTCGTACAGCTCGACGCCTTCCATGCTCGGGTTGCGGTTCTGCAGCGCGTAGTCGGCGTTCATCGCCTCGAGATAACCGATCGTCGCCCGCCGCTCCGCGTTGTAGCTCGCCTGGCTGGCCACGCCGGCGACGACGTAGAGGATCGCCAGCAGCAGGATCGCGAAGAGGAAGAACGGCAGCACGCCGATCATCACGTAGCTGAGGAAGAGACGCCGCCCGACGGTCCAGAACAGCTTCCCGAGGATCCAGCGGGAGAAGACCGCGAAGCCGTACAGCGTCAGGGCGATGACGATCAGCCACGCGAGAAACGAGAAGAGGTTGAGCAGACCCATGCTCCGCCCGAAGCGATCGAGCACGCGGTCGAGGTAATGGAGGCTGATGATGACCGCGATCCCGCAAATCCAGACCAGGAACGCGGGCGAAATGCCGCGCCGCTTGTTGTCGGGCGGAACGTCCATCGAGGTCATGATGACACACGGCGCCTGAGGCGCCGGCTGCACTGGTTACTACGTTCGGAAATTCCGGCGGTTTCACGTTTGTCTACGTCCGCAATGTCCACGGCACGCATCTTCGTAGTCGCCGCCGTCCTCGTCTGCGCCCAGGCCGCCACGGCCGCGCAGTGCGTCAACCGCTTCATCAGCCGCGCCGAAGGGCCGCGACAGGTGGTGACGCTGCTGACCGGAAAGCTGACGTTCCAGGAAGCGCAGGCGCTGTCGAAAGCGATTCAGTCCAGGACGGCGCCGCCGCTCGAGTGGGTCAACGATGCCGGCAAGACGCTCTACAAGCAGATCGGCGAGCTCAAGGTCCTTCGCCCGATGCCGGTCGCGTGCGACGGCAAGCCCTCCGGCGTCGTGATGGTCGTGACGTTCCCGACGCAGATCAAGCCGACGAAGAAGATGCGCGTGAAGCTCGACGCCAACACGATCGTCGAGTTCGAGCAGCAGGCGGACTGACGCTTCACCGCGTGGCGCGGCGACGCGCCGGCGCCGGCGGTGGCGCGGTCGTCCACACCTCGATCGAGTGCTCGGTCAATACGTAGAGGCGCCCCGGCTGCGGCGCGATCGCGCGGACCACGGACGGCACTTCGAGCGGTGATGCCGCGCTGCTCCACGACGGCAGCGTGAAGAGCTCCGCGCTGCTGCCGAGAATCGCCGCGCAGTCGCCGTCGACGGCGAGCCACTCGCGCGCGGCCACCGCCGAGAGAAACTCGCCGATCGGCAGCAGCGACTCGTTGTACGCGTGAACCTTGTCGGCGAGCACGAGGACCGTGCCGGCTGAATACGCGATGGAGGATGCCTGCGCGGGAATCGCGGTCGCGACGACCTGCGACGGCTGCAGCGGGTTCGCGATGTTCAGCGCGCGCACTTCATCGGGCAGTTTGAAGAGCGCGTACGCGCGCGAGCCCACGGTCACGACCTCGGTGGCGCCGCCGGACATCGACGCGGTGATGGCGAGCGTTTTCGGATCGAGGACGAGCGTTTTCCGCTGGCACGTGCCGCTGAGACACCCCTTCGCAATCGTCACCCACACCGCGTCGCCCGCGGTGGCGATCGAGATCGGCTCCGCGTCCGCGCCTTCGTCGATCGTCACCTGCGCGAGCTGCGCGCCGGCGGTCGAGTACGAGGTCACGCTCATGTTCGCGGAGAGCGTGAAGAACGACTTCGGCAGCGCGGCGATGCCGAGCGCGCCGGAGGCGTCGACGGTGGTCATGAAGCGCGGCGCGTTGCCCTGCGCGGTCCAGTAGACGTCGACGTGGCCGTCGTCGAAGAGGTAGAGATAGTCGCCTGCCGCGACGGCTTCGTCGTAGTAGCGGTTGCTGAGCACCGTCGACGGCTTCGGCAGGAGCACCGTGTAGTCGAGGGCCATGCTGCCTTCCGCGCTGGCGATGATGGCGAGCGGCGCCGCCGCGTACATCGCGATGCCGCCCGCGGGAAGCGGATGCTCGCGCTGCAGGACGCCGGTCATGCCGTTCCAGACGGTGAGCGAGCGATCGCTGAGCACGAGCAGGTCGTTGCCGGAGAACTGCAGCTGCCGCGGGATCGCGCGGCTCGACTCCGCGAACACGCGCGTGCTGCCGCTCGCGACGTCGATGGCGTTGATGCCGCGAAACGTGAAGACCGCCGCGTGGGTCGCGTTCAGCGCGAGCCCGCCCGTCGCGGCGCCGTCGAGCGAGACCGTGCGCGTCGGTGCGGCGGCAAGATCGCCGCTCGCGTAATAGCGGACGTTCGTCGTCCCGGCGTCGGTGACCTCGGCGAAGGCGAGCGCGTTTCCGGAGCGCGCGAGGAACGTCATCCTCGCGCCGCCGAACGCGATCTGTGTCGGCGCGTTGCCGTCGAGCGGCGCGCGCCAGACGTTGCCGTCGGTGAGCAGCGCGACGATCGTGTTTCCGGCGAACACCGCCGATTTGATCGGCGCCGCGAGCGTCCTGCTGAACGTCGCCGTGGCGCTCGCGATCGTCCAGACCTGCACGTTCGCTCCGTTCGACGTCAGCAGCGTCGTCGCGGTCTGGTCGTGCAGGATCGAGCCGGCCGGCGCGGTCCAGGCGCGCGTGGTCTGCATGGAGATGCCGGCCTTGACGATCGTCCGCTCCTCGATCGTGCCGGCGGCGTTGATGAAGTACGCCTTGTCGCCGGCGATGAGCGCGCCCGACTTCGCGCCATCGGCGTAGCTCACGAGCGGAAACGGCGGCGCGAGCGTCGTCAGGTCGAGCGTGGCGAGGCCGATGTCGCCGGCGGCGATGTAGAGCGTGTTGCCGCTGCGTGCGATGGCGAGGATGCGATTGTTCGTGCCGCCGGTCGGCGCGAGCGAGTACTCGTAGCGCTCGGCGCCGGTCCCGATGTCGACCGCGCGAATCGCGCGGTCGGTGCCCGCGACCAGCGCGGTCTCGCTCGTGAGCGGCGCGAAAGAGCTCGTGCCGTACGGCACGCGGCCGAGCTTCACGTTGTTGATGAAGATGTCGCTGTTCTGCCCGAGGCTGTCGGAGACGAAGACGATGTTGCCGGGAAGCGTGTGCACGGCGACCGAGGAATTGAGCGACTCGAGCGTGCCCGTCTTCTGCGGCAGCGCGGGGACATCCACCGAGAAGACTTCGACGGTCGCGTCGCCATCTGCCGCATACAACGTCGAGCCGCTGACCGCGAGCGAGCGAACGTTCGGCGCCGTCGTGGGCAGGATCGTGGGATGCCCGGGATCGTCGAGATGCGAATGGGCAAGGCCGTTCGTGGTGGCCGCGAAGAGATACGAGCTGACGACGACGAGGTCGTTCACCGTGCCGCCGGCCTCGAACGAGCGGATCACCTCGAGTGCGCGCCCGTTGCGCCGCAGAACGTACACGCGCGTTCCGCTGCCCGCGTAAACGAGCCCGCCGCTGATCGCGAGCACGCGCGTCGATCCCGCGATCGGCACGGAGTCGACGAACCGCGGCGGACTGCCTGCCGCGGGCTCGAGCAGCTGCACGCCGTAGTCGGTCGCGAGCCAGATGAGACCGTCGGCATCGACCGCGACGTCCCACGCGGTCGTCCGAAACTGCCCGCTGTAGCGAGAGACCCACGAACAGGCCGCGAGAGCGGGGGAGGCGATGGTGAGTGCTACGAGTGTTACGAAGAGGAGAGGGAGAGCACGCCCGCGCATTCGAGGGTGATTGTAAGGCTACTTTTTCACGACCTTGCCGTCGTGCATCACAAACGCCGTCATCTCCAGCACGCTCACGTCGCGCAGCGGGTTTCCGTGCACGGCGATGATGTCGGCGCGCTTTCCGGGGGCGAGCTCGCCGATGTCGTCGATGCCGAGGAGCGCGGAGGCGTTCGTGGTGGCGGCGCGGATGGCTTCGAGCGGCGGCATGCCGAGGCGGACGAGCACCGCGAACTCGCGCGCGTTCGTGCCGTGAGGGATCACGGTGGCGTCGGTGCCGAAGGCGACGGGGACGCCGGCTTTCCAGGCTTCGGTGAACTGCTTCTGCATCGTGTCGCGTGCGGTCTGCAGCGCCGCGGCGTTCGGCGCTTTGTTCTCCACGGCATTGTCGACGACGAAGTCGAGGCGGTAGAGCGTCGGGACGAGCCAGACGTTTTTGTCGCGCATCTTCTTCGCGAGCGTCGCGTCGATGTATCCGCCGTGCTCGATCGACGCGGCGCCGCCGTCGATGGCCGCGTTGATCGCATCCGGCCCCTGCGCATGCGCCGCGAGTTTGCGCCCCCTCCTCCGCGCCGCCTCGGCGATCGAATGGACCTGCGAGGCCGTCACGTCGTTGCGCGGCTTCGGATTCACCGGCACCACGCCGCCGCCCGTGCAGACCTTCACCACGTCCGCGCCCGCGGCGATCACCTGCTCGACGCGCGTGACGAAGCCCATCTCATCGCTCGCCGTCGCCTCGCCGCCGAAGACCTGATCGCACGCGCCGCCTGGCGCGCCGAGGCCGGGACCGGCGGCGAGCATGCGCGGCCCCGATAGCTTGCCGCTCGCGATCGCGTCGCGCAGCAGCAGGTCCGCGCGCCCGGTGGAGCCGAGATCGCGGACGGTCGTGAAGCCGGCGAGCAGCGTCGCGCGCGCATCGTCCGCGGACTGCTTCGAAACGCCCGGCACCGCGAGCTCGTCCTGCGGCGACGGCTTCCACGCGAGATGCACGTGCGCGTCGATGAGGCCCGGCAGCAGCACCGCGTCGCCGAGATCGATGACCGTGGCTCCGGCCGGCGCCTTCTTCGCGCCGAAGGAGATCGACTCGATGCGGTCGCCGCGGACGACGATCACCGGCCGCTCGCGCAGCGTGCCGCCGCGCACGTCGAGCATCGCCCGCGCGCGAATCACGGTCGCGGGCTCCTGCGAAAGAACGGCAAGCAGTACGAGCAGTGAAGTCACACGCTCACGGTAGCCTCGATTTCGGCGATCAGGTCCTCGAAAGCGTAAGGCTTTCGCAACAACGCCGTGTGCGGCTCGCGCAGCATCGGGTCGAGGCGCGCGGGGCGATCCAGGCCCGTCGTGAAGATGATGGGCAGCTTCGGGCAACGGTTGCGGACGGCGCGTGCGACGATCGCGCCGTCGAGATCCGGCAGCGTGACGTCGATGATCACCGCGTCGGGCCGGTAGTGCATCACCATGCCCAGCGCCTCGCGGCCGTGATGCACGACGCGCACGTGATAACCGTGATCGCGCAGCACGAGGCACATGCCGTCCGCCGCAAGCGGATTGTCCTCGACCAGCAGCACGCGCAGGGGTTGGTGCATGGCCGTCCTCGACAGACGGAAATAAGCAAATTATGAGCCGTACACGAGCCGGAATGCCTTCCGGACGTAGGAGGGGTGCGGGATGTTGCCGAGGTCTTCCGGATCGAGCCAGACGTACTCGGCCGACTTGCGCATGCGGCCGCGCATTCTCGCGCGATAGAGCGCGAATTCAATCCTGCGTGTTGTGACCGTGTGACGAAACGATCCGAGGAGATCGTGCGCATCGACGTCGAGCGGCTGGCCGGAGAACAGCGCCGTCGTGCCGTGCGGGAGGTGGTACATCGCGTTCATCAGCGGCCCCGACTCGCGGCGCATCAGCACGCGTCCGCGGCGATCGGTGATGAGATACAGCGGGATGTTGAGCGCGCGCGGCGGCTTCTTCTCCTTCGCGCGCGGCAGGTCGTCGCCGCGCGTCGCGCAGTCGGCGCGCACCGGACAGACGAGGCACGACGGGTTGCGCGGCGTGCAAAGGAGCGCGCCGAGCTCCATCAGCCCCTGGTTGAAGTTCCGCGGGTGTTTGCACGCCCCCACCAGCTCCTCGGCACGAGCCCACGCCGCGTCCTCCGACCCGAAGAGCCGCGCCAGCACGCGCGCGACATTGCCGTCGACGATCGGCGCGCGCTGATTGAACGCCACCGACGCGATCGCGCCCGCGGTGTAGCGTCCGATGCCGGGCAGCGACTGCAGCTCGCCGGCCTGCGCCGGAATGCGTCCGCCGAAGCGCTCCACCACCGCCCGCGCACCGTCGCGGAGCATGCGCGCGCGGCGGTAGTAGCCGAGCCCCGACCACGCCGCCATCACGTCGTGCTCGGACGCCGCGGCGAGCGATTCGATGGTGGGAAACCGCGCGATGAACGTCGCGAAATACGGCAGCACGACTTCCATGCGCGTCTGCTGCAGCATGACCTCCGAGACCCACACGCGATACGGGTCGTAGCCGTCGCGCCAGGGGAGGGGGCGCTGGTGGCGCGCGAACCACGACTCGATTCTGCGCGCGACGCGAGGGAGGTCCGGTGCTTGCAAAGGCGTGGCTTATTGTATTCTTCGGTTCGTCTCACCATGCAGTTCACATGAGGGCAGATCATGAGCGAGCAGCTTCACGGAGCGCAGCCCGAGATCGAGCAGGGCAAATACGTTTACTGCATCATCAAGAATGAGACGCCGCGCGACTTCGGCGCGGTCGGCATCGGCGGGCGCGGCGACCGCGTCTACACCGTCCCGTATCGCGAATTCGCCGCCGTCGTCTCGAACTGTCCGCTGATCGTCTTCGATCCCACGCGCGAGAACGCGCTCGCCCACGAGCACGTGAACGAGCTGGTGATGAAGGACTTCACCGTCCTGCCGATGAGCTTCGGCACGGTCTTCCGCACCGAGAACGACATCCGCGAGTTCCTCAAGGGGACCTACGAGGCGCTGAGCGACGTCCTGCAGAAGATGGAAGGGAAGATCGAGTTCGGCCTCAAGGTGAACTGGGACAAGGACCAGGTGATCCGCGAGATCGAGACCGAGAGCGAGGAGATCCGCCGGCTGAAGGACGAGATCTCGTCGAACACCTCGACGTCGACCTACTTTTCGCGCATGCAGCTCGGGCGCGTCGTGGAGTCTGCGCTGCAGGCGAAAGCCGACGCGTACGTGACCGAGATCTACGAAGCCCTCCGCGACGCCGCGATCGCCTCCCGCTCGAACAAACCGATCGGCGACAAGATGATCATGAACGCCGCGTTCCTCGTGGAGCGCGACAAGACCAAAGCCTTCGACGACCAGATCTCCGAGATCGCGAAAAAGTACGAGAACAAGCTGTCGTTTTTGTACACGGGGCCGTGGCCGCCGTATAACTTCGTGAACATTCGTTTGAAGCTGGAGCGCGCGGAGCGGTAGTGGCGTTCCTCCTCGACGATATCCTCCTCCTCCCCATCAAAGGCCCCATCGCGGGGTTCAAATGGATCATGAACACGATTCAGAAGATGGCGGATGAGGAGTTGATGAACGACCAGCCGTGGAAGGAGCGGCTGATCGAGCTGCAGATGATGCTCGAGGTGGGGGAGCTCTCCGAGGAGGAGTACGGGCGGGAAGAGGCGATCGTGTTCCAGGCGCTGCGCGACATCCGCGCGCGGAAGGAAGCGCTCGCGCGCCAGTACGCGGCCGACGACGACGACGGCGGCATCGGCGTCTACACTGGGTACGGTGATCGATGACCTCCGCACCCTCGCCACGCGGCGCGTAATCCTCTTTGGCGGCAAAGGCGGCGTCGGCAAAACCACGATCGCGACCAAAGCCGCGCAACTCTTCGCCGAGGAAAAGCGAACCATCCTCTTCACCACCGACCCCGCCTCGAATCTAAACGACATCTTCAGCAACCCAGCAACCCAGCAACCCAGCAACCTGGTCATCGAAGAGCTCGACGCCCCCACGCTCTACACAAAGTTCCTGCACCGCCACCTCGACTCCTTCCTCGAAATCGCCGACCGCGGCACCTGGCTCGACCGCGAAGAGCTGCGCCGCTTCTTCGAGCTCGCGCTCCCCGGCATCGACGAGCTGATGGCGTGGATGCGCATCGGCGAGCTGATCGAGGAAAACCCCGAGGCCATCGTCGTCGTCGACACCGCGCCGACGGGCCACACGCTGCGCATGCTCGCCTCGTCCGATCACTTCCGCCAGCTCGCGCTCGCGCTCGACGCGATGCAGGAGAAGCACCGCGCGATGGTCCGCCAGTTCACCCGCCGCGAGACGCACGACACGCTCGACACCTTCATCGACGACTTCGATGCCGTGGCGAAACGCCGCCGCGAGCTGCTCACCGATCCCGCGCGCGCCGCCTTCGTGCCGGTCATGCTCTCCGAGCCGCTCGTCGTCGAACAGACGCTTCGCCTGATCGAGGAACTGCACGGCATCGACGTCCCCTTCGTCGTCCTCAACCGCGCCGTCCACGACATCGACTGCGACCTCGATCGCCTGCGCGCGCAGCGCGACACCGCCGCGCGCGCGCGCTTCGCGAAGGTGGTCGATTTCCCGCGGTCGTGCGTGCCGTTGTGGGATTTAGGAGTGCGGCGGCAAAGCCGCCGCTCTGGTAGCCGCGGCTCTGCCGCCGCAGCTGCCGCTGCCGCATACCAAAGCGGCGGCTCTGCCGCCGCACTCCTAAAGTTTTTCGCGGGCAAAGGCGGCGTCGGCAAGACCACGTGTGCGACATCAACAGCATTACAACTGGCACACCGGAACCATGACAAGCAGTACACGCTGATCTCCGTCGATCCCGCCCACTCCCTCCGCGACGTCTTCGCCAGCGAGCAGCCGCCGGCGAACCTCAGCGTCGAGATCATCGACACGCGCGCGAAGTGGCGGAAGTTTCGCGAGACGCTCGGGGAGGAGATCGAGCGTGCGATGGAGGCGCTCACGCCGCGGGGACTCAGCATCGGATATGACTCCGAGGCCATGCAGCGGCTGGTCGAGATCGCGCCGCCGGGAGCGGACGAGCTGTTCGCGATCACGCGCCTCGCCGATCTCGCTGCGGATGAAACGCGGGCCGGCGTCATCGTCGACACCGCGCCGACCGGACATTTCCTTCGCCTGCTCGATCTGCCGAAAGAAGCGGGCGAATGGGTGCGCGAGTTCATGCGCCTTCTTCTCCGCTATCGCGATCTCATCGCCCCCGGCTCCCTCGGCGAGGAGCTCGTCCGCGCCTCGCGCGCGCTCAAGGACCTCGACGAAACGCTCCACTCCGACCGCGCGTCCGTGATCGTGGTGACGCGTCCCGAGCCGGTCGTGATCGCGGAGACGCGGCGCCTGCTCGACGAGCTCGCGCGGCGCGAGATCCGCGTCGGCGGCGTGATCGCGAACTACGTGACGCCGGCGAACGAATGCGCCTGCGACCGCACGATGCGCGCGCACGAGCTGGCGGCGCTCGGATCGCTCGAGGTCACGGAGCTCATCGAGCGCCGCGACGCTCCTCCGGCGTCGCTCGAGGAGTTGTCCACTATAGTGAAAGGGTGATCTACGTCTACGCCATCACGCGCGAGTCGGCGCTGCCGGACTCCGAGGGTGTCGATCTGACGCGGCACTTCGGAACGACGTCGATCGACAGCGTCAGCGCCGTCTTCACCGAAGTCGGCGACGATGAGTTTTCGCAGGAGACGATCGATCGCCGCGCCGCCGATCTCGAATGGCTCGGCGCGATCGGCTACCGCCACCAGGCCGTCGTCCAGGACGTGATGAAGAAGACCGCCGTCGTGCCGCTGCGCGCGTTCACGCTCTTCAGCAGCGAGGACGCGCTGCGCCGCTACCTGCACGAGCACGCGGACATGCTCGGCGCCGCGCTCGACCGCCTCGACGGCAAACAGGAGTGGACGCTGCGCGTGGAGCTCGAGCCGCAGAAGTGGAGCGACGCGCTGGCCTCGCGCGTCGATTCGCTGCGCGAGCTGCAGGAGCAGATCGCGTCCGCGAGTCCCGGAAAGGCGTTCCTGCTCCGCAGGAAGCTCGACGACGAGAGAAAACGCGCCTCGCACGAGGCGGAGAACGCGCTCCTGAGCGAGGTCGAGAGAGCCGTCCTCGATCGCCTGCGCTGCGAGACCGTCGCCGAGTCGCGCGAGCGCCGCGACGGCGGTTTCCCGCAGATCAACGTGCTGATCAATCGGGACGAGGAAGCGACGCTGCAGGAGCTGCACGAGACGCTCAACGACCGCTACGCGAGCGAAGGCGTGTCGCTTGCTCTGACGGGACCCTGGCCGCCGTACACATTCGCCCATGCCTGACACAGCCGAAGAAGACCTTTCCCTCCTCGAGGCGCTCGATCACCTTCTCGATCGCGGCGTGGTCATCGCCGGTGAGGCGGTGATCTCGATCGGCGACGTCGATCTGCTGTACCTCGGGCTGAACGTCGTCCTCGCCAACGTCGATGCGGTCACGCGCGTGTCGAGCGGGAAAAAATGAAGCGCGTCGCCATCGGGGCGCATCTGCGCGCCGAAGACATCGAGCCGCTCGCGTTGGCCGTGCCCACGGGCGAACTGTTCCTCAGCGCGCTCGAGATCGCCGACGACCAGCCGCTCGGCGATCGCGAGCTGCTCGTTCGCGCGGCGAGCGTGCGCGCCGCGCTGCTCGAGCGTGCGACGTTCATCGCCATCCGCTACGGCTACACCTTCGCGACGCCGATCGAGTCGCGGCATCTCGCGCGCTGGAAGGGCCTGCTGGAAGCGAATCGCGGCAATGTCGAGATGACGCTGAAAGTCGCCGCGACGACGCCGCGCCCGCGGCCCGATCGCAGCGCGTTCACGAGCGGCGCCGCGTACATCCGCGCGCTGCACGAAGCGACGCACGGCGCGGACGCGGATCCGCGCTTCCGCGCGGAAGTCGAGCGGCGCATCGTGCCGCACGCGCTGCAGCATCGCTGGATCCATCGCGACGAGAAGTCGCTCGAGCTCGCGGCGCTCATCGCGCGCACCAGTCTCGACGCGGTGCGCGACGCCGGCGAGGAATTGCGGCGCGCGTGTCCCGAGGTCCCGTTTCTGCTGTCCGGTCCCTGGCCGCTGGAGGTCTTCGCCGATGCTGATCACGAATGAGGAAGAGGAGCTGCGCGAGGCGCTCACGTTCACGGAGTCGGTGGTGCCGGAGCGCATTTCCGCCGATTCGGAAATCGTCGAGAACGGCCTCGCGAAGCTCGTGTTGTCGATCATCGAGCTCGTCCGGCGGTTACTCGAAAAGCAGGCGTTGCGGAGGATGGATCGCGGCAATCTCACGGAGGAGGAGATCGAGCGCCTCGGGAACGCGCTGATGAAGCTCGAAGAGAAAATGTCGGAGCTCAAGAAGGTCTTCGGACTGTCCGACGAGGACCTGAATCTGAAGCTGGGTCCGGTTAAATTGATTGACTAGGGCTCACGAAATCGTTTACACCGTTTCGCGCATGTCAATCGAACAACGGGGGTCGCTCCAGCGCCAGCCGCAGGGACTGGTGGACATCCTCGACAAGATCCTCGACAAGGGACTCGTCGTCGCGGGCGACATCAAAGTCTCGCTCGCCAATGTCGAGCTCCTGACGATTCAGCTCCGTCTCGTGATCTGCTCGATCGACAAGGCGGAAGCGATCGGCATCAACTGGTGGCGTTCGGACCGCTTCTACTCGAGCGATGCGAAGGCCGTTCAGGCTGCCGAGGAGTATGACGAGCTGCGCAACCGCATCGCGGAACTGGAAAAACAACTCGGTCAGCGCGAGCTTCCGGGTCAGAAGCCGGCAGAGAGGAAAGGCAGGTAAGCATGGCTGTTGAACGCGCCCCAGGTGGTACCAGTCTCATTGATGTGCTCGACCGGATTCTCGACAAGGGCATCGTCGTCGACGCATGGGTTCGCATCTCCCTCGTCGGCATCGACCTGATCACCGTCGAGGCTCGCGTCGTCATCGCTTCGATCGATACGTACCTGAAGTACGCAGAAGCGGTCGGCATTACCTCCACCGTCGCCCGTCCGGCCCTCGGGCCGGGAGAAGGCGGCACGGTCGCAACGACTTCGGCCGGAACCCCCGTGGGAACGACGAGAACGTAGTTCTGCAGGGCCGCCGCTCAGGCGGCCCCGCCTTCTACTTCTTCAGCCACTTGTCGAACCACTCTCCGACCTGCTGGTACCAGAGGCGTGAGTTCTGCGGCTTCAGCACCCAGTGCCCTTCGTCGGGGAAGTAGACGAACTTCGAAGGCACGTCCCGCCGCTGCAGGGCGGTGAAGAGCTGGAACGCCTCGCCGATCGGCACGCGGAAATCGAGCTCGCCGTGCGAGACCAGCGTCGGCGTCGCGAAGTTCTTCACGAAGCGATGCGGCGACCAGCGCGCGTACAGCTCCGGCTCATCCCACGGCGTCCCTCCGAATTCGAATTCCGGAAACCACAGCTCCTCGGTGACGCCATACATCGACTCGAGGTTGTAGACGCCTGCGTGCGACACGAGCGCTTTGAAGCGCGTCGTGTGGCCGAGGATCCAGTTCACCATGTAGCCGCCGTAGGAACCGCCCGCCGCGCCGATGCGCGCGCCGTCGACGAACGGCAGCGCGGCGAGCGCGTCGACGCCGTTCATGACGTCGGTGTACGCCTTCCCGCCCCAGTCGCGCGAGATCTCCTCGACGAACTTCTGGCCGAACCCCGCGGAACCGCGCGGATTCGGCATGAGCACGACGTACCCGCGCGCCGCGAACATCTGCGGGTTCCAGCGATACGACCAGCCGTTCGTCCACGCCCCCTGCGGCCCGCCGTGAATCAGCACGATCGCCGGATATTTTTTCGTCGCGTCGAAGGACGGCGGCTTCACCAGCCACGCCTGGATCGGCGTGTTCTCCGCGCCCGTCCACGTCAGCTCGCTCGTCTCGCCCATCGCGAGCGTGGCGAGGAGCGCGTCGTTGTCGCGCGTGAGCCGCTTCGGCGAAGTGGTGCGCGCTTCCAGCGCGCCTCTTTCGATCGAATACAGATCGTTCGGCCGGTTCAGCGTCGACATTTCGAAGTAGATCGTGTTGCCGTCGCGCGCGACGTCGATTTCCGCGGCGGTGCCGCTCTTGTCGATCAGCGTCGCGCGGCCATCGAGCGCGATCTCGAAGATCGCCTGCGTTCCCTGCAGCGGCGAGGTGATGAAGAGGCTGCGGCTGTCGGGACTCCAGCGAATCGAGTCGATCCAGTTCGTGAAGTCGCTCGCGATGCGCTTCGATTCTTTCGTCGCGCGGTCGTACAGCCAGAGCTCCCACAGATCCGACTCGTAGCCCGCGCGCCCCTGCGAGCGCCACGCGATCCAGCGGCCGTCGGGCGAGTACGCGGGGCTCGTGTCCGCGCCGGTGCGCGAGGTGATGCGCTTCGCGGAGCCGCCGGTCATCGAGACGACGTAGATGTCGGAGTTGGTCGAGCGCTCCGGACGCTCGTCGCTGTTGCGTGCGTAGACGAATTCTTTTCCGTCGGGCGAGACGTCGAACTCTCCGCCACCGCCGACCGAGAACGGCGGCGCGTCGAACGCGCCCGGCGTGAGATCGCGGATCGCGCCGCCTTTGACAGGCACGTACAGGATGTGCGAGCGCGTCGGCTCCTGCCACGCGTTCCAGTGGCGGAAGAGGAGTCCCGTGAAAACGCGCGCCTTCGACGGCTGCTTTTCCGCCGCGGCGTTACGCTGTTCCGCGCACGCCGGATCGACGCCGCACTCGGGATGAATGTCCGACACGAGCAGCAGCGCCGAGCCGTCCGGCACCCACTTCACGCTCCCCGCGCCGCCGGCGAGACTCGTCAGCTTCTTCGACGTGCCCGCCGCGACGTCGTACAGATACACCTGCTTCGCACCGCCCTCGCGATTGGAGACGTACGCGATCCTCTTCCCATCCGGCGACCACGCCGGCCCCTCGTCCTGCTTCACCCCGTCCGTAATCTTCTTCGACTCGCCCCCCGCCGCCGGAATCAGATACACCGCGCTCTTCCGCACATTCCCCCCGAGGTCGATCGTGCTCGCGTCATACGCGATCCACTTCCCGTCGGGTGACAGTTTCGGCGCGCCGATGCGGCGCATGCCGGCCAGGTCGGCGAAGGTGAGCGGGTGCTGGGCGGCGCTTGCGCCCGCGGCGAGGGCGATTGTGAGCGAGAGGGTTAGGGTTTTCATCGTGGCTCCTCTTAGTCTCCTGGTCTCATAGTCTCCTGGTCTCATAGGAGCTTTCCAGGAGACCAGGAGACCAGGAGACTCGGAGACTTCCGCGTCAGCGGATGTATCCCAGCGACTTCAAATTCTCGTAATACTCCTCATTCACGCCCTGCGCCGGTTGCGCGGCGTTGCGGCGGCCGTAGGAGGGGATGCGGGGCTCAGTGGAAGGGGTTGCAGCCATCGACTGGCCGGGCATTTCGGCGGAGAGGGGGAAGCCGAGGAGGTCGAGGATGGTGGGGGCGACATGCCAGGCGCTGCCGGGGGACGTGAGGTGAACGTTCGAGGCCACGACGCCGCGGCCGAACTGGTGATCGCCGGGGAGGCCGGCGAGGATGACATCGTAGCCGCGCGCGCGCAGTGCGCGGATCAGCGCCGACACGCCGTCGAGCGCGCGCAGCGACTGCGCGAGCCGGGTCGTCTGATCGTAGCCGGCGCGGTTGAGGATCACGTCGAGCGCGGGGAGATACACCGTCGCGAACCGCGGCTTCGCGCGATCGACCTCCTGCAGAAACCGCGCGCTCGCCAGCGCATCGACGCGCAGCGCGTCGCCGCGCGCGGCATTGAAGATCGACTCCTGTCCGACGGACACGAGTCCGCCCGCGCGCTCGTCCCCCGTCGTCCACCAGTTCACGGCCACGCTCGGCACGCCGCGGCGCGCGGCGATCTCCCATACGTACTCGCGCCGGCGTACGGTCGGCGGCAGCGGCTCGCGACGCGCGATCCCCAGCAGCGGCGCGGCGTTCATCAGCACGCCGTCGATGCGCGAGATCCGCTGCAGGATGTGCCGGCTGCCGCGAAAGCGCACACCCTCGATGGCGCGCACGCCATGCGCCTCGGTGCGCACGCCCGTGCCGAGTGAGGCCCAGCGCTCCGTCGTCGAATCGGCGGGGAGTGGCGCTACGGCGAGGACGACGAGATCGAGCCGCGGCTCGAGGATCTCGCGCGTCAGGCCGTCGACGGCGATCAGCGCGACGCGCTGATTCGTCGGCCGCGTCACCACCATCGGCTCGATGGTTGTGCGTTCGCGGTCCGCATACGCCGGCACGAACAGCAGCGCGATCAGCGCCGCCGCGGCGACGGCCATCGGCACGCCGCGCGGCTTCTGATGGATCGCCGGCACGCGCTGCAGCTCGTAAATCGAGAACGACAGCAGCGCCGCGGAGACGACGATCGCGGCGACGACGAAGAAGATGGCCGTCAGTGCGGCCCCGGCAATCAGCTCGGCCGTCGTCGGCGGGGTGTCGAAGCGGTACCACCACACCGCCACCGGCGCGACGAGCAATGCGCTCGCCGCGAGCGAGATCGCGAGCAGCGCGCGCGGTGTGTCGATCGGGAGCGCAGGACGGACTTTCAGAATGAGGGCGATCAGGATGACCACCACGAATGCTGCCACGAGCCACGCGGCGGCATATGTGAGGAACAGCGCCAGGGTCTCGAAAGCGGTGAGTGGATAGTTCCGGAACAGCATCACCGCCGTCCTGGGCAGCGCCGCGAACACCCCGATCAGCGTCGCTGCCTTCAGCGCGACCAGCACCAGCTCCAGCCAGAACGCGCGCGAGCTCCAGGGATCGAGGGCGAACCAGCGCTCGATGCCGTGAGTGAGATAGCCGCGCTGGCGGAGTTGCTGGCGGAGGTCGTCGACGGACACGGGCGGATGCTAGCGCAACCGGAATATGGCCGTCTTTGCCACGTTAGGTACGACGCCTCCATGGACGCGCCGAAGCCTCCCCGGCCAGTTACGAAAATCCTCTCAGGCCTGCTCCTGCTCCTCGGCGTCTGGGCGCTGAAGGCCAAGGGCCTGCTCATCCTCTTTTTCGAGAAAATCCGGCTGCTTTTCGTCAATCCGTTCGAAGGCTTCGGCACGGTCCAGTACGCGATCGCGGGCGGCTCGTTCATCGTCACCATCGCCGCCTACACGACGCAATTCCCGCTGACGATCGTCATCGGCTTCGTCGTGATCACGCTCATCCACGAGATCGGGCACGCGGTCGTGATCCGCGCGAAAGGCTTGCGCGCCGGCTTCATGGTCTTCATTCCCTTCATCGGCGGCGCGGTCACGCTCAGGGACCAGCCGCGCACGGTGTACGACGACGCGCTGATCGGACTCGCGGGACCGGCCGCCGGCACCGTCGCGTCGCTGATCTGCCTCCAGCTCTACAAGTGGAACAACGATCCGCGCTACCTGCTGATCGCGCTGCTCGGGTTCGTGCTGAACCTCGTCAACCTCCTGCCGATCGGGATGCTCGACGGCGGACGCATCTCCGCGGCGGTGACGAAGTGGATGTGGGTGATCGGCGGCGCGGCGGTCGTCTACAAAGTGATCGACCAGCCGAATCCGCTGGTGATCATCATCGCCATCCTCGCGGCGTTCCAGGTCTACGCCTCGATCGTGCGCGAGAAAACGGACCCGCGCTTCTACCAGATCACCCCCGCGCAGAGGGCGGGCATTGCCGTCCTCTACTTTGCGTTGGTGATCTTTCTGGGGCACCAGTTTTGGATGACTTACGGTCGCCTGAAGCTGCTGCCGCACTGAATTTGATAAGTTCTTAGGACGACATGATCGACAAATTGCTGACGATGATATTCGGCTCGAAGCACGAGCGCGACGTGAAGGCCATGCGGCCGATCGTCGCGGAGATCAACGCGCTCGAGCCTCAGATCAGCGCGCTGACCGACGACGAGCTGCGCGCGAAGACCGAAGAGTTCCGCGAGCGGCTGCGCCCGGTCGTGCAGGCGCTCGACGAGGTGAAGAAGGAAGTTCCGCGCGACGAAAACGCGATCAAAGCCGCGCAGGCGGACCTGCAGCTGGCGCTCGACGAGCTGCTCCCCGAGGCGTTCGCGGTTGCGCGTGAAGGCGGCAAGCGCGCCCTCGGCATGCGCCACTTCGACGTCCAGCTGATGGGCGGCATCGTGCTGCATCGCGGAAAGATCGCGGAGATGAAAACCGGCGAGGGCAAGACGCTCGTCGCGACGCTGGCCGTCTATCTCAACGCGCTCACCGGCCGCGGCGTGCACGTGGTCACCGTCAACGACTACCTCGCCCGCCGCGACTCCGAGTGGATGGGCCGCATGTACAAGTTCCTCGGGCTCACCGTCGGCGTGATTCAGAACCCGCACGGCGACCGCGAGCGGCAGCTGGCCTACGGCTGCGACGTCACCTACGGCACCAACAACGAGTTCGGCTTCGACTATCTCCGCGACAACATGAAGTTCGACCTCGAGGCGATGGTGCAGCGCGATCCGGTCTACGCGATCGTCGACGAGGTGGACTCGATCCTGATCGACGAAGCGCGCACGCCGCTGATCATCAGCGGTCCCTCGGAGGAGTCAGTCGACAAGTACTACCAGGTCGATCGCATCATCCCGAAGCTGATCAAGGACAAGGATTACCAGGTCGACGAAAAGCAGCACACCGCGGTGCTCACCGAGGAAGGCGTGCTGCACGCCGAGAAACTGCTGAAGGTCGACAACCTCTACGACCCCGCGAACATGGACATGCTGCACGCCGTCAACCAGGCGGTGCGCGCGCACTCGCTGTACCGCAACGACGTCGAGTACGTCGTGAAGGACGGCGAGGTCATCATCGTCGACGAGTTCACCGGACGCCTGATGCCGGGACGCCGCTGGTCGGATGGCCTGCACCAGGCGGTCGAGTCGAAGGAGGGCGTGAAGATCGAGGCGGAGAATCAGACGCTCGCCACGATCACGTTCCAGAACCTTTTCCGGATGTACGACAAGCTCGCCGGCATGACCGGCACCGCCGACACCGAGGCGGCGGAGTTCGACAAGATCTACAAACTCGAAGTCGTCGTCATCCCGCCGAACCGGCCGATGATCCGCAAAGACCAGGCGGATCTCGTCTACCGCACCGAGCGCGAGAAGTTCGACGCGATCGTGCTGGAGATCAAGGACAAGCAGATCGTCGGACAGCCCGCGCTCGTCGGCACGATCTCGATCGAGAAATCGGAGACCCTTTCGACGCTGCTGAAGAAGCAGGGCGTGCCGCACGTCGTGCTGAACGCGAAGTATCACGAGCGCGAGGCGGAGATCGTCGCGCAGGCCGGCCGCAAGGGCGCGGTCACGATCGCGACGAACATGGCCGGCCGCGGCACGGACATCCTCCTCGGCGGGAATCCGGAATTCCTCGCCAATCAGAAGGCGAAGGACGTCACCGATCCGGCGGAGCGCAGGAAGATCGAGGAAGAGATTCGCGAGCAGTGGGAGCGCGATCACGAAGAAGTCGTCAGCCTCGGCGGCCTGCACATCCTCGGCACCGAGCGCCACGAGTCGCGGCGCATCGACAACCAGCTGCGCGGCCGTTCCGGCCGTCAGGGCGACCCCGGCTCGTCGCGTTTCTATCTGTCGCTCGAAGACGATCTGATGCGCATCTTCGGCGGCGACCGGATCATGGGAATCATGGAGCGCCTCGGCATGGAGGAAGGCGTTCCGATCGAAGCCGGCATCGTCTCGCGCTCCATCGAGCGCGCGCAGAAGCAGGTCGAGGGCCGCAACTTCGAGGCCCGCAAGCACCTGCTCGAATACGACGACGTGATGAACAAGCAGCGTGAGTCGATCTACACGCTGCGCCGCTCCATCCTCGACGGCCGCGAGGGGAAGGAATACATCATCAACGCCGCCGACGAGATCGTCGAGTTCCTGATGACGACTCACTACCCGGAGGACATGCGCGAGCATCCGGACGAGGTGGAGCTCAACGCCGAGCTGTACGACTACTTCGGCATCGATCTGAAGACCGCAGGCGTCGATCTCGACTCGATGACGCGCGACGACGTGAAGTACCGCGTCACCGAGACGGTCAACCAGCGCTACGCCGGGAAGGAAGCGATGGTCGGCGCGGAGAACATGCGCCTCAACGAGAAGTACCTCCTGCTGCAGGTCATCGACCAGCAGTGGAAGGATCACCTTCTCAACATCGATCACCTCAAGGAAGGCATCGGCCTGCGCGGCTACGGCCAGCGCGACCCGCTGATCGAGTACAAGAAGGAATCGTTCGAGCTCTTCCAGGAAATGATGGAGCGCATCCAGGATCGCGTCGTCAAGATCCTCTGGAAGATGGAGCTCGCCGGCGGCGGCCATTCGGAAGAGGACGTGGAGCGCGTCCAGCGCGCTCTCCCGCCCCAGCCCCCCAAACAGCAGCTCACCTTTTCCGGCGCGCCGAAGGAAGCCGCCGCGCCGGTCAAGCGCACGCAGGCCAAAGTCGGTCGCAACGACCCCTGTCCGTGCGGTTCGGGGAAAAAGTACAAGAAGTGCCACGGGGCGGCGGCGTAGCCTTAAGTCGGTTAAGTTGGGGTCAGGTCTGGAATTTCTACTTACGGCCCATCCTAATGGCACAAAAGACGTTGTCCCGAGGAGCGGAGCAGGCAGCGCCGCGTTTTCGTCTCGTGAGCCCGTTAAGTTGAAATTCCAGACCTGACCCCCGGACCGCGCGCTGCTGAAGAAGGAACAGTGATGCTGGAGGACGTGGAAACAGAGCTGACCGATGCGACGGCGCGGGCGTGGCAGCTCGTGCGGACCACTGACGGCCGGATGTTCACCGTGCGGCCCTCACCGCGCGACTGGTCGGCGGCCGAATGCATCGCGCACCTCAGCCTTTCGACCGAGCTGTTCCTGCCTGTCCTGCAGAAAGCGATCGATGACGCGCGCGGGAAGGGGCTGACCTCGGAGAAGAAGCCGAAGATGGACGTGCTCGGGCGCGCGCTGCGCTGGTTCCTCGAGCCGCCGATCCGCAAGCGCGTGCAGACCACCGCGCGCTTCGTCCCGCGCTCCGCGCGCGCGAAGGCGGAGGCGTTCGGCGAGTTCGCGGCGCTGCAGTCGAAGCTCGTCGACATGCTGCACGCGGCCGACGGTCTCGACGTCGCGAAGATCAAGGTCGTCTCGCCGTTCGACAAGCGCGTGAAGTTCAACGTCTACTCCGCCTTCCGCATCGTCGTCGCGCACCAGCGCCGCCATCTCTGGCAGGCGGAACATGCCGTGGCCGATGTGAAGAAGAGCGTGGCCGAGCGCGCGTCGCGCGGCTAGCTGCTCCTGCTCTTGCGCCGCTGACGCAGGAACTCGATGACGCCCGGCAGCATCGAGACGAAGATCACGACCACGATGATGATGTGGATGTGCTTCTCGGCCTGGGGGAAAATCTTGATCAGCGAGTAGCCGACCATCGTCATCGAGAACACCCACGCGACGCCGCCGATGATGTTGAACGCGGCGAAGCGGCGATAGCCCATGTTGGCCATTCCGGCGACGACCGGCGCGAACGTGCGGATGATCGGCACGAAGCGCGCGATGATGATCGTCTTCCCGCCGTGGCGCTCGTAAAACTCGTGCGTCGCGATCAGATGCTTCTTCTTGAACAGGAACGAGTCTTCCTTCCGGAAGAGCGCGGGACCGAGTCGTTTGCCGATGAAGTAGCCGGTCGCGTCGCCGAGGATCGCGCAGGTGATGAGCAGGACATTCAGCACGACGATGTCGAGATCGCCCTTCGCCGCGAAGAGGCCGGCCGTGACGAGCAGCGAGTCGCCGGGCAGAAAAAAGCCGATCATCAGACCAGTCTCGGCGAAGACGATAATCGCCAGAGCGACGTATCCGCCGGTCTGCACGAGGCCGCGGACGTCGGTGATGAAATGAATGAACTCCCGAATCGATTCCATGAGGGACGCGCATCCTAACATGCCGAATTCAGACCAGTTCGACGTCGTAATCCTCGGCGGCGCCTTCAGCGGCGCCTCCACCGCGATCCTGCTCCGCCGCGACCATCCGCGGCTCCGCGTGCTCATCGTGGAGAAGGCCGAGGCGTTCGACGAAAAGGTCGGCGAGGCCACGACCGAGATGTCGGCGATGTTCCTCACGCGCCGCCTCGCCATGTGGCATCACCTCGAGCGCGAACAGCTGCCGAAGGAAGGGCTGCGCTACTGGTTCATGAACGAGCGCGTGACCGGGCATGCGAACGCGAGCGAGAGCGGCGGCTTCATTCGCAGCACGGTGCCGGCCTTTCAGCTGCGCCGCGACGCGCTCGACGAGCATCTGCTCGCGACGGCGGTGAAGGAAGGCGCGGAGCTCTGGCGTCCGGCGAAGGCGCGCGAGGTGACGGTCGGCGAGTTCGAGCAGCGCCTCGTCGTCGAGATCGGCGACGAAACGCGCGAGGTCTCCTGCCGCTGGCTGCTCGATGCGACGGGACGCGTGAATTTTCTCGGACGGCGCCTCAATCTCATCGAGCGCAACGACGAACATCCGACCGCGGCGATCTGGTGCCGCTGGAAGAACGTCGCGCACATCGACGACATCGCCGCGCGCAACGGGCTCGCGGCCGCGAACATCAGCTCGCGCCGGCTCGCCACGAATCACTACATGGGCCTCGGCTACTGGATCTGGGTGATCCCGCTGCACAACGGCGAGACCAGCATCGGCGTCGTCTTCGACAAGCGTCTCGTCGAGCTGCATCACAGCCGCAATCGCGCGGACGACTTCATCGCGTTCCTGAAAGCGATCCCGTCGCTGGCGGAACTGCTCGTCGACGCGGAGCCGCGTCTCGAGGATCTCCGTTTCTACTCGCACCTGCCGTACGCGACGAAGCAGTACATGGGCCGCGGCTGGGCGCTGCTCGGCGACGCGGCGGCGTTCCTCGATCCCTATTACTCGCCGGGACTCGACCACGCCGCGTTCACCGCCGAGGCCACCGCGGAGATCATCGGGAAAGACGCGATCGGCGAGGACGTGACCGCGCGCATCGCCGAGCACAACGAGACCTTCGTCCGCTCGTACTGGCGCTTCTTCCGCGCGGCGTACAAGGACAAGTACTACTACATGGGCGAGTCGGACCTGCTGTCGGCGTCGTTCCTCATCGACACCGCGCAGTACTACCTCTTCGTGGTCATGCCCGCGTACAAGTTCCTCAAGCGCTTCGACTGGATGCCCGTCCTTGGCCCGAAGCCGGCGTTCCTCAGCTATCACCTGATGCGGCTCTACAACCGCCGCTTCAAGACCATCGCCGACGCCCGCCGCGCCGCCGGCGAAGCCGGCAAACGCAACGACGGCCGCCGCGTGAAGGCGTACTACAACCTCGGCTTCGCCCCCGTGCGGATGGCGATGCGTGGACTGAAACTGTGGCTCTATGCCGAAGTCGATTACCTTTTGGGAGTGCGGTGGCGCAGCCGCCGCTCGGGTACGGCGAGAGCTGTGGCTGTGCCACCGCAGTCCTAAAGCGCGGCTAAGGCCGCGCGGCGAATCTTCCCCCGATCATCCACCGGCATCGCATCGACCAGCTTCACGATGCGCGGCACTTTGTGCAGCGAGAGACGCGCGCGGCAGAACGCGCGCACGACATCGCGCGTGACGTCCGGACTCGCGACGACGGCGGCGGCGACGACTTCGCCGCGCGCGCCGGCGGGCTCGCCGTAGACCTTCGCCTCGCGCACGCCGTCGATCTGCAGGATCACCGCTTCGACCTCGCGCGGGTTCACCTTCTTCCCCGCGGTGTTGATCAGATCACTCGCGCGGCCGGTGAGCGCGAGCTCGCCGTCCTCGCGCAGCTCGACGAGATCGTCCGTCACGAACACGCCGCCCGACACCGAGCGGCCGCGCACGGTAAGGCGGGCATTCTCGATCGAAAGCTCGACGCCTTCCATCGCGCTCCCCACCGTCCCGCGCTCCACCGCTCCGCCGCGGCGATCGTAGGTGATGCCGCCGGTCTCGCTGGTGCCGTAGAACGAGTGGATGTCGACGCCGAACCGCTCGCGAAAGCGGCGCGACGTGTGCGCCGGCAGCGGCGCGCCGGCGGAGATGAACGTGCGGACGGTCTCGAACTCGCCGTGCGCGGCGACGATGAGATGCTCGTAGACCATCGGGATCAGCGGCGCGACGGTGCAGCGGTGGCGGTTCGCGAGATCGACGAGCGCCTGCGGCAGGTAGTCGTTCGTGACCACGATCGGCGTTCCCTGCAGGATCAGCGGCGTGACGAGGTTCGAGAATCCGTACGAATGCGAGAACGGGATCGCGCCGAGGTTGATGTCGTGCGGCGCGATGCCCATCGTCGCGCAGATGTTCGTGCAGTCGCCGATGAGGTTCTCCGCGGTCGTGACGATGCCCTTCGGCTGGCCCGTCGATCCGGAGCTCAACTTGATCAGGCATGCGTCTTTCAGGAGTGCGGCGGCATCGCCGCCGCTTTGGAAAGTGGTGGCGATGCCGCCGCACTCCAGAATCGCCCGGACTGAGAAATGCGAGAGGATCGTGGCGACCTCGGAAGCCGCGGCGTCGCGGTCGATCGGCACGACGACGAGGCGCAGCTTCACCGCCGCGAGGAACCCCGCTACGAATTCGATCGAGTTCGGCAGCTGAATCGCGAGCGCGTCGCCCGCGGTCATCCTCGCGCCGATCAGCTCCGCCGCGAGCTCATTCGCGCGGTCGAGGAGCTGGCCGCGCGTGACGTGCACGTCGTTTGCGACCATCGCCACGGCGTGCGGCCCGCGCTCGACGAGTTCCAGGAATCGTTCGAACATCCAGAATAAGATCTTGCCACAGCGGCGTTGAGCCGCGCGATGAGAGACGTGATCGTGATTGGCGGAGGTCCCGCGGGCTCGACGGCCGCGACCCTCCTGGCGCAGCGCGGGCTCTCCGTGACGCTGCTCGAGCGCGAGCGCTTTCCGCGATTCCAGATCGGCGAGTCGCTCCTCCCGTACAACAACGACCTCTTCGAGCGCCTCGGCGTCACCGACCAGCTCCTGGGCGGCGATTTCTTTCCGAAGTTCGGCGCGTACTTTGTCACCGGCGACGGCAGCGTCGGCTACGGCTTCCGTTTCGATCAGCGCCTGAACGATCCGTATCGCCGCTCGTTTCAGGTCAAGCGCTCCGAGTTCGATCATCTGCTGCTGAAGAACGCCGAGAAGCACGGCGTCGACGTGCGGCAGGAAACGCCGGTCGTCTCCGTCGACGTTTCGAATCCGGAGAAGGTCGTCGTGAACGGCGACCTCGAGGCGCGCTTCGTCCTCGACGCGAGCGGCCACGGCGCGCTCCTCGGCAACCGCATCGGCGACAAATCCGACATCCGCTCGCTGAAGAAGATCGCCTTCTTCGCGCACTATCGCAACGTTCCGCGCCCCGAGGGGCTCGACGCGGGGAACACGATCATCGTCGTGCTGCGCAACGCGTGGTTCTGGCTCATCCCGATCACCGATGAGCTGATGAGCGTCGGCCTCGTGGTCGACCGCGAGCACTTCGTCTCGTGCGGCCTCGAGCCGCAGCAGTTGCTCGAGCGCACGATCGCGGAGACGCCGTGGGTCGCGGAGCGGATGAAGGACGCGGAGCGCGTGACGCAGATTTACGCGCGCAAGGACTTCTCGTTCCGCATGCGCAACATCGCCGGCCCGAACTTCGCGCTGATCGGCGACGCGGCTGGGTTCATCGATCCGATTTTCTCCACCGGCGTCTTCATCGCCATGAAGTCGGCGGACATGGCCGCGAGCGCGGTGGCGTCGCGGCTGCGCGACGGCTCGATGCGCGAGCTGAAGGAGTACGAGCGCGAGATGGCCGCGGGTCTCGACAAGTATCTGCGCTTCATCGAGCACTTCTACCAGCGCGAGTTCCTCGAAGTGTTCATGCAGCCGTCGGAGCGCTGGGGCCTGCTGGACGCGATCGTCGGCATCCTCGCCGGCGACATTTTCGCCACGCGCAACAACCGGTTCAAAGTCGCGCTGTTCTTCTTTCTGGTGAGGCTGCAGAAATGGCGCGGGCTGATCGCCCCGCGGATCGCGTGGGAAGCGCTGCCCGCCGCTGCTAAACTCTGACACCCATGGCTGACCTGAAACGAAAACTGAAGGAGCTGCTCATCGAGCGGCTGAAGTTCGAGGACATGACTCCCGACGACATCGACGACGACGCGCCGCTCTTCGGCGGCGGCCTCGGACTCGACTCCATCGACGCGCTCGAGATCGTGGTGATGCTCGAGAGCGAGTTCGGGATCAAGGTGAAGAACGAGAGCGCCGCGCGCGATTACTTTCTGTCGATTGCAACTCTTGCCGCGTATGTCGAAGCGAGGCTCGCGCAGGAACAGGCGAAGGCGTGAACTGGCTCGCAAATCTCCCTCACCAAATCCCCTTCCGCGCCGCAAGCGCTCTTACACACGCCGGCGAGAAAACCATCCAGGGCATCTACGTCTGCACGGCGAATGACACGCTGCCCGCCGAGGTGATGGTCGTTGAGGCGATGGCGCAGTTTGCGGGCGGGCTGGTGTTCAAAGAGCAGGGATTCTTCACGGGCATCGATCGCTGCGAGGTGCTGCGCGCGATCGAGCCGGGAGACGTCGTCGCGATCGCGGTCACGCTCGAAGCGGAATTCGGCGGGACGTACCGCTTCAGCGGCGCGGGCACGATCGATGGAGTAGACGTCGTACGCGGGAGGTTTTACCTCAGCGGTGCGCAAGCCTGATCCTCACATCCGAATCGCCGTCACCGGCGCCGGCATCGTCTGCGCGATCGGGCGCGACAAGTCCGAGGTGTGGCAGTCGATCGTCGAATCGCGCGACGGCATCGAGAAGCTGACGCGCTTCCCGGGCGAGACGTTTCCGACCGACCTCGCCGCGGAAGTGAAGGGCGATCTGCCTGGCGAGCGACGGCTCTCGCGCACCGACCTCCTCGCGGTGACGGCGGCGAAGGAAGCGATCGAGCAGGCGAGTGAGCGCGCGCCGCTGCCGCTGGAGCGCGCGATCGTTTCGACCGGCACGTCGACCGGCGGCCTGCTCGAAGGGGAGGACTATTACTTCCGCCGCATCGTGCGCGGCCGCCGCCGCGCGCCGGTGTCGCTCGTGCTGCAGCAGCCGACCTCCGGGCCCTCGGACGCGGTGGCGCGGACGTTCCAGCTCGGCGGCGGCGTGGTCTCGAACGCCACCGCATGCGCGTCCGCGGGCGCCGCGATCGGCATGGCCGCGGACTACCTCCGCGCGCGTCACGCCGACGTCGCGATCGCGGGCGGCAGCGACGCGCTGTGCCGGCTGACGTACAGCGGGTTCAACGTGTTGCAGGCGGTCGATCCCGAGCCGTGCTCGCCGTTCGGCGCGAATCGGAAGGGCATCACCCTCGGCGAAGGGGCGGGCTATCTCGTGCTCGAGCGGTGGGACGACGCTGTTTCGCGCGGAGCAAACATTCTCGCGGAGCTTTGCGCCTATGGCGCGTCGTGCGACGCGCATCATCCGACCGCGCCGGCGGAAGACGGACGCGGCGCGGAGGCGGCGATGCGCGGCGCGCTCGCGGAGTCGCGGCTCGCGCCGTCGTCGATCGACTACGTCAACGCGCACGGTACCGGCACGACGCTGAACGACTCCGCGGAAACGCGCGCGATCATCGCCGCACTCGGCTCCGACGTCCCGGTATCGTCGAGCAAGTCGTACTTCGGCCACACCCTCGGCGCGTCGGGTGCCGTCGAAGCGGTGGTCTCGATCCTCGCGCTGCAGCATCAGCTCGCGCCGCCGACGCTGCGCCTCCGCGAGCCCGCCGCCGACTGCACGCTCGACTACATCCCCGACACGCCCCGCCCGATGGCGATGGAGAACATGCTCTCGAACACCTTCGGTTTCGGCGGCAGCAACGTCTCGCTGCTATTTCGCCGCGTGGTATAAAACCGCGCCGTTCCCATGACTCGCCTCCCCATCACCGGCATCGGTGTCATCGCCCCCGGCGCGATCGCGAACGTCGATCGCTTCGACACGAGCGGCCTGTCCGCGCACACCGCGGCGCTCGTACGCGACTTCCGGGCCAAAGACTTCATCGCGCCGATGAAGATGCGGCGCATGAACACGCTCTCGCGCTACCTCGTCGCCGCGGCGAAGCTGGCGATTGAAGACTCCGGCGCGGCGCTGCCGCAGAACACCGGCGTCGCGGTCGGCACGGCGTTCGGGCCGGTGCAGACGTCGGTCGACTACATGCAGGAGTACGTCGAGAAGGGCGCGTCGCTCGCGCCGCCGCAGCTGTTCGCGGAGTCGGTCGCGAACGCGCCCGGCAGCCACGTCGCGATCGAGTGGAACCTGCGCGGCTTCAATATCACCATCACGCAGCGCGAGTCGTCCGCGCTCGCCGCGGCGATGTACGCGGCGTCGCAGCTGATGAAGGGCACCGTCGACGCGGCGCTGATCTGCGGCGTCGACGAGGTGAACGAGATGCTGTTCAGCGTTCTCGACCGCATCGGCGCGCTCGATGATTCGATGCACAGGGGGATGGTGATCGGGGAGGGGAGCGCGGTGCTCGTCGCGGGAAGCGGGACGCGGAAACCGTATGCCTGGTTGTCCGGGTTCGGTATTGCGCGCGACACGACGGCTTCGATCTCCGATTGGGGTACGGGGTATGAGAGTGTGGTGGGGGCGATGAAGGCGGCGATGGAGGATGCGGAGATCGATTCGGTCGATGCCGTCTACGTCTCGAGCAATGGCTCGCCGCGTCTCGAAGCGCTCGAGTCGCGCGCGCTCGACGCGCTGTTCGACTCGCGCGTGCCGCGGACCGCGACGAAGCAGGTCTTCGGCGAGTACGCCGCCGGCGGCGCGCTGCAGCTCGTCGCGGCGATCCGCGCGTTCGAGGACGAATCGCTGCGGCACGTGCTCGTCAACTCGATCTCTGCCGGCGGCGGAATCGTCTGCGCGGTCGTGTCGAGGGACGCGGCATGAAGGTCGTCGCGATCATCCCGGCGCTGAACGCGGAGCACACGGTCGCGCGCGTCGTCGCCGAGGCGCGGCGGCACATCGAGCCGGTCGTCGTCGTCGATGACGGATCGTCCGATGCGACCGGCGAAGTCGCGCGCGCGGTCGGCGCGATCGTGCTGCGGCACGACGTGAATCGCGGCAAGGGCGGCGCGCTGAAGACGGGATTCAGCTGGGCGCTGGAGCAGGGCTACGACGCCGTGATCACGCTCGACGCCGACGGGCAGCATCTCGCCAGCGAGATCCCGAAGTTTCTCGAGGTTGCGGACGCCGACCTCGTCATCGGCGGACGCGCGCATCTCTTCGAGCACATGCTCCCGCGCCGCCGCAACGCGAACCGCTTCTCCGCCTGGTGCATCGCCATGTGCGCCGGCGCGCCGATCACCGACTCGCAAAGCGGCTTCCGCCGCTACTCCGCGCGCCTCCTCCGCGCGCTGAAGTTGCGCACCGACGGCTTCGATCTCGAGAGCGAGATCATCGTCCTCGCCGGCAAGCGCGGCCTGAAGATCGTCACCATCCCGATCGACCTCGGCTTCGTCGACGGCGTCTCCACTTCGCATTTTCGGCCGCTGGTGGATACGCTGCGGATCACCTGGACCGTCGCGCGCGCGCGGTTCCTCTGGTAGCAAGTCACGCGGTCTCGCAGTCACGCAGTCACGCGGCCCCGCCCACCCTCGGCTACCGCGTGACTGCGTGACCGCGTGACCGCGAAACCTATTTCGGCATCGGCTTCCTCGGCAGCAGGTCGGGGCGATTCGCCGTCTCCCACACGAACGTCGCGGCGACGACGGCGGCCTGCATGAGGTCCTCGCGCTGCAGGCGCTCGTACGTGTCCCAGTTCGTGTGGTGGGTGCGGGTGTCGTACTCCACCTCGTCCTGAATGAACTGAAAGCCGGGGATGCCCACCTCGTCGAAGGGGATGTGATCGGTGCTCGCGGTGTTGCGCATCGTCACGGTCGTCGCGCCGAGGTCGTGCAGCGGCTCGAGCCACGCGGTGAAGGCCGGCACCACCGCGGCGTTTTCCTGCGCGTAGATGCCGCGCACCTTGCCGGTCCCGTTGTCGATGTTGAAGTACGCGGAGATCTTCGCGTGCTCCGGCTTGATCGTCAGCTCGCCCTTCTCCGTCCGCATCGACGCCGGCAGCTTCGCCTGCTCCGGATCCTTCGGCTCGGCGCGCGAGGCGAAGTGCTGCGCGACATAGGCGCGCGACCCGAGGAGCCCCTGCTCCTCGCCGCTCCAGAGCGCGATGCGGATCGTGCGGCGCGGCGCGACGTTGAGCGATTTCAGAATGCGCACCGCCTCCATCATCGCCGCGACTCCGGCGGCGTTGTCGGTGGCGCCGGTGCCGCTGTGCCACGAGTCGAGATGCGCGCCGAGCATCACCACCTCGCCCTTTTTGTCAGTGCCGGGGATCTCGGCGATGGTGTTGTAGGCGTTGAGATCGTCACCGTAGAACTGCGAGCGGATGTCGATCTCGAGCTCGACGTCCTTCTTCGCGTCGAGGATGCGCGCGATGCGCGCGTAGTGCTCCGGCGCGAGCATGACCGCCGGGACGCCGATCGGTTCATCATCGCGCCATGTCCCGGACGCCTGCGCGTGGAACAAACCGCCGTCGCCGGCGCTGACCTGTAGCAGTACGGCGATCTTCTCGTCCATTGCGAATTGAGCGAGCGCCTTGCGGAACTCGCGGCGGGCGCGACCCTCGCGCGCCCGGGCGTCATCGCGCGTCGCGGGGATCGCGTACTCGGCGAGCTTCGCCAGCCCTGCGTCGTCGTAGCGCTCCGACAGCGCCTTCTCCTGCGGCTTCAGCTCCTTCGGCTCCGCGGTCATCACGATCGCGCCGGCGAGTTTGCCCTTGTTCTTCTCGAGATCATCCTTCGTCTCGAGCTTCACCTTCCGCACCTTCGCGCGCACCGGGCCGTTCGTCGACGGCGACCACGCCAGCGCGATGCCGTAAAGCTGCTGCGCGTCCGGCGCGATCATGCGCACCGACGTCGAGTCCGACGACCAGCCGCGGCCGAACGGGCCCCACGACTCGAGATGCGCGTTCGCGAGGCCGAACTCGGCCAGCTTGTCGCGCGTCCACTCGTTCGCCTTCTTCATATTCGGTGAGCCGGTGAGGCGCCCGCCGATCTGGTCGGTGAGCCCCGACGCGATTTCCATCACCTTCGAGTTGCGGAACCCTTCCGCGCGAATGCGGGTGACCATCTGCAGGTCGGGGCTGTCGGCGGCGAGTGCGGGTGGGATCGTGAGGGTGGTGGCGAGGAGGATGCTGAGGATGGTGAGGCGGGTTTTCTTCACTCCAGTTCACTCCAGTCGATCGTGGTCGGTACGTTGGATTTTGCGAACAGCGATGCGAGCATTTCCTGCGGCGTGTAGATGCGCACATCGCCCAGCTCACTCGGGCGGCGGTTCTTCATCGTGAACAGCGCGCGCTGCGTAACGTAATCGAAGTTGGCGTAGAAGTCGTCGTCCTTTTTCTGCTCGAACATCGTCTTCAGCGTCTTGAGCTGCCGGGACAGATGATCATCGAGCGCCTCCTCGGTGGTCGGCACTTCGAGCGGCGACAGCACTTTACCCGCGCTCTTCCGCGGCGCAGGCTCGAGGCCGATGGCGATGCGGAGATCGTCGAGCTCGCGCGCGACGCGGTCCTGCTTCGCCGCCTTCTTCTTCGTCTGCAGCAGCAGCGCGGGGATGCGGTTGCAATTCGCCTGGTGGATCACGTCGCTGCGCGTGATCCAGCCGAGGTTCGTCACGCCGCAGCGGGCGGAGACATTGCGCGTCAGGTTGTCGAGGAACGGCTTCACGGCGGTGTTGAACGAGTCGTCGACGCCGTTGAACAGATTCAGCACGTAGTGCACGCGGAACTCGTCGATGGTCGTCTGCACCGTGCGCGTGATCGGATGATCGCCGAGGTTCTCGGCGAGATCGAGCGCGAACGCGTCGAGGTTCTGCACCGACGAGTCGTACACATCCTCCACGCGATCGATCAGGTCGTTGATCAGCTTCCAGAAATCCATGCTGCGGTCGACCGTGTCGAAGAACGGCGACGCCTTCGCGAAGATCAGCCGCAGCTTGCGGAACAGGATCGCCTTCACGATGTCCGACGCGGCGAGCGTGGCGCTCGGCAGGTGCGGCGTGAAGACGAGGATCCCGGAGTTCGAGAACGGCAGGAAATCGATCACGTTCGCGTCGAGGCCCGCGCGGAGGTCGAGGATCACGTAGTCCGCGGGAAGCGTGTTGATCGCCTCCATGAGCTTCGCCTTGAACGCCGGGCCGAAGTTGGTGATCTCCTCGATCAGATGCAGCGGGCCGGCGACGAAGCCGAAGTTGCGGAACTTCCGATCGGGATCGAGCTTGTCGTCGAGCTGCGTCACGCAATTCGCGAGCGGCTCGCCCTTGCGGAAGAAGTGATAGAGATCCTTCGAGATCGGGACGTCGATGGCGTTGCGGATCGCGGACGTGCCGGTATCGAGGTCGACGAGGACCGTTTTCGCGTGCCGCGACAGGGCGAGAGCGAAGTTGATCGCGAACGTGGTCTTTCCCACGCCGCCCTTGCCCGACGAGACGGGGATGATTCGCTTGATCGCCACCTGACGAGCGATTAAAGCACGAGGAGGGGTATGAGTATGCGGAGTACGGGGCTCATACCCCATGCCTCATGCCCCATCCCCCCGAGGGCGGTACAATCCACCCACCCCAATGCAAACCTCCTTCTTTCGCAAGTTCCATCTCTTCGCGGATCTCGACGACCGCGAGCTGGCGTCGATTGCGGCGGTGGCGAAGACGCGGCGGTACGCGAAGGACGACGTGATCTTTCACGCCGACGAGAGCGGCGACGTGTTCTGTCTCATCCGCGAGGGGCACGTAAAAGTGACGATGATCTCGCCCGAGGGGAAGGAGATCATCCTCTCGCTCCTCGGCCCGGGAGACTTCTTCGGCGAGATGGCGCTGCTGGACGACGAGCCGCGCTCGGCGACGGTCGTGGCGACCGAGCCGCTCGATCTCGTCACCATCTGGCGCAGCGACTTCCTGCAGATCCTCGCGGAGAACTTCTCGATCGCGAAGAAAGTGCTCGCCGAGATCTCGCGCCGCCTCCGCAACGCCTCCAACCGCATCGAGTCGCTGGCGACGATGGACGTCTACGGCCGCCTCGCGCGCTTCTTCCTCGACCTCGCGCGCGACCAGGGGAAGGTTCTGGAGAACGGCTACGTTGCCGTCACCCGTCCGACGCATCAGTCGATCGCCAACATGATCGGCACCTCGCGCGAGACCGTCTCGCGCCTGATCCACGATCTGATGCGGCAGAATTTGTTGTTGTCGGAAGGGAAGACGATCTATCTGCGCAAGACGGCGCTGGATCAATTTCGCGCCGAGGTTTGAGACTTCTGTTCACCATCCCCAACATCCTGACGTTCGCCCGAATCCTGCTCGTGCCGTGCTTTCTGCTGGCGTCGAGGCGGGGGATGTACGCGACGGCGTTCGTGCTCTTCGTGGTGGCGGCGGCAACGGACTCGCTGGACGGCATGGTCGCGCGGCGGTGGAACATGCGCTCGCGGCTGGGGGCGCTGCTCGATCCGGTCGCGGACAAGCTGCTGATGGTCTGCGGCTTCGTCTACTACACCTTCGCCGACGTGCCGTTTCCGATTCCGGGCTGGCTCACCTTCACCGTCTTCGCGCGCGACTTCCTCATCGCCTTCTTCGCGTGCCTCATGTACACGCGCGTGCAGATCACGCGCTTCCCGCCGACGATCTACGGCAAAGCCTCGACCGTGCTGCAGGCCGTGACGCTCATCGTCACCATCGCCGTGAACGGCTTTCTGCCGGTGCTGATGCCGCTGGCGCTGGTGCTGTTCAAGCTGTCGATGCTGCTGACGCTTTTCTCCGGCTGGCACTACGCGGCGCGCGCGGAGCGGATCATCGATCCGCCGGCGCCCGCGCGCGCTTGACTTCGACGGCGACACGAAATAGTTTCCGCACCCGTTTGTTGTACGGAGCCCCGGCCTCCATAGCTCAATTGGTAGAGCAGCAGACTCTTAATCTGTTGGTTCCAGGTTCGAGTCCTGGTGGGGGCACCAACCCTCCTTTGACTTAGACTCATCCCGCGCGAAAGTGGCGGAATTGGCAGACGCGCTGGTCTTAGGAGCCAGTGGCCCAAAGCCGTGTGGGTTCGAGTCCCACCTTTCGCACCATCCAGAGGTCTCCACAAGCCATGACTGTCATCAACTTCGAAGACAACTCTCCGATCCAGAAAACCGTCGAAGCCGAGATCCCCGCGGAGCTCATCTCGCGCGAAGCGAACCGCGTCACCAGCGAGTTCGGCAAGCAGGCGAAGGTGCCGGGCTTCCGCCCCGGCAAAGTCCCGGCGAGCGTGGTGCGCAACCGCTTCTCGAAAGAGATCCAGGAAGAAGTCGTGTCGCGCGTGCTGGGCGAGAGTTTCCGCAACATCGTGCGCGAGCGCGGGCTCGAGCCGGTGGGCGATCCGCAGCTGGAGCACATCGATCCGTTCATCGACGGCGCGCCGATGAAGTTCAAGGCGCGGTTCGAAGTGAAGCCGCGGATCGAGCTGCGCGAGTACCGCGGGCTCGAGATCGACGACCCGAAGATCGAGATCACCGATACCGACATCGACGCGATGATCGAGCGTCTGCGCGAGCAGGCGAGCCTGTATCGCGTCGAAAGCGAGCGCGGACTCGATGACGGCGACTTCGCCGTGATCGACATCGCCTCCAGCGGCGAAGGGATCGACGAGCCGAAGACGGACTCCGGCCATTTCCGGATGGGCGAGGAGTCGCCGCTGCCGGAGCTGCACGACGTGTTGCGCGGGAAGAAGCCCGGCGACGTCGCGTCGTTCGACAAGGAATATGGCGAGGACGCGAACCAGGAAGCGTGGCGCGGGAAGACGATTCATCACGACGTCACGCTGAAAGAGATCCGCGTCCAGGAGAAGCCCGAGGTCAACGACGAGTTCGCGAAGAGCGTCGGCGGCTGGGAGACGGTCGACCAGATGCGCGAGACCATCGGCGCCGACATCCGCCGCCATCGCGAAGTGGAAGCGCTGCGGCTGAAGCGCAACCAGGTCGGCGACACGCTGCTCGCGTCGCACGAATTCGAGGTCCCGGAAGCGCTCGTCGAAGAGGAGCTCGGGAAGTCGCTGAACAACTACGCGCGCTATCTCGCCTCGCAGGGCGTCGATCTGCAGAACGCGAATCTCGACTGGCGCAAGGTCGGCGAGGAGTTCCGTCCCGAGGCGGTCAAGCGCGTGAAGCGCTCGCTGATCCTCGAGCAGATCGCGCGCAAGGAAGACATCACCGTCAGCGACGTCGAAGTCGACGCCGAGATCCGCCGCGCGGCGAAGGAGCAGGACCGCGAGTTCGCCGATGTGAAACACCACCTGAAACATGAAGGCGGCTACGAAGCGTTGCGCGCTTCGATGGCGCAGGATCGCGCGCTGGAGCTCGTGCTGAGCGAGGCCAGGACGCGGTAGACTCCCGCGCGAAGGAGACTTTACCCCATGGTTCTCGTTCCAATGGTCGTCGAGCAGACGTCGCGCGGAGAGCGCGCGTACGACATCTACTCGCGCCTGCTGAAAGACAACGTGATCTTCCTCGGTCAGGCGATCGACGACAACGTCGCCAACCTGATCATCGCCCAGATGCTCTTCCTCGAAGCCGAGAATCCCGAAAAGGACATCTCGCTCTACGTCAACTCGCCCGGCGGCTCCGTCACCTCCGGCTTCGCGATCCTCGACACGATGAACTACGTAAAGCCCGACATCGCCACGATCTGCATCGGCCAGGCGGCGTCCTTCGCCGCCGTGCTGCTCGCGGCGGGCACGAAGGGCAAACGCTACTGCCTCCCGAACTCGCGCGTCCTGCTGCATCAGCCATGGCTCCAGGGCCTCGGCGGACAGGCTTCCGACATCGACATTCACGCCAAGGACATCATGCGCATGAAAAAGCGCATCAACGAAGTCCTCGCCACCGCCACCGGCCAGCCGATCGACAAAATCGAGCGCGATACCGACCGCGACTACATCCTCACCGCGGCCGAGTCGCGCGACTACGGCGTCGTCGATCAGGTCATCTCCAAGAGGGACTGATACACGGAGTGGAATGCGGTTTCCGTGACGTGAGTTGACTTGGGCGGCGCTCAGGAGTTCAATCTCAGGAGCGACCACAAAAAAGGGACCAATCGGAAATGTCGAAGAAGGGGAACACCGGCGACGTTCTACGCTGCAGCTTCTGCAATAAGTCGCAGCGCGATGTGAAGAAGCTGATCGCCGGCCCGACCGTCTACATCTGCGACGAGTGCGTGGACATCTGCCTCGACATCATCGCCGAGGACCGCAAGGATGAGCCGGGTGCACTCGAGGGATCGGGACATCTTCCGAAGCCGAAAGAGATCAAGGAATTCCTCGACCTCTACGTGATCGGGCAGGAGCGGGCCAAGAAGAAGCTCGCCGTCGCGGTCTACAACCACTACAAGCGCATCGACTACCAGTCGCGCAACGCGCGGCAGGACGTGGAGCTGCAGAAGTCGAACATCCTCCTCATCGGACCGACCGGCACGGGCAAGACGCTGCTCGCGCAGACGCTCGCGCGCATGCTCTCGGTGCCGTTCACGATCGTCGACGCGACGACGCTCACCGAAGCCGGCTACGTCGGCGAAGACGTCGAGAACATCATCCTCAAGCTCTATCAGGCCGCCGGCAACGACAAGGAAAAGACGCAGCGCGGCATCGTCTACATCGACGAGGTCGACAAGATCTGCCGCAAGGGCGACAACCCCTCCATCACCCGCGACGTGAGCGGTGAGGGCGTCCAGCAGGCGCTGCTGAAGATCCTCGAAGGCACCGTCGCCAACGTCCCGCCGCAGGGCGGGCGGAAGCATCCGCATCAGGAGTTCATCCAGATCGACACGACGAACATCCTCTTCATCTGCGGCGGCGCGTTCGTCGGCCTCGACGGCGTGATCGAGCGCCGGCTCTCGCAGACGTCGATGGGCTTCGGCGCGAAGATCGCCACGAAGAAGGAAAAGAAGACCGGCGAGCTGCTCGCGCAGGTGCATCCCGAGGATCTGATCAAGTTCGGCCTGATCCCGGAGTTCGTCGGACGTCTCCCGGTCGTCGCGACCCTCGGAGAGCTCGACAAGGGCGCGCTCATCGAGATCCTCCGCGAGCCGAAGAACTCCCTCGTCCGCCAGTACCAGACCATCATGGGCTTCGAGAACGTCGAGCTGCGCTTCAGCGACGACGCGCTGGAAGCGATCGCCGAGGAGGCGCTCAAGCGCAACGTCGGCGCCCGCGGCCTCAAGATCATCATCGAAGAGCTGATGCTGGAGATCATGTACACGATCCCCTCGCAGAGCGCGATCAGCGAATGCGTGATCACCCGCGAAGTGGTCGACAACCGCAGCCAGCCGATCACGTTGTACAAAAAGGCCGGATAGGGAATACGGGATTGTTCAGCGAATGACGACGGGCCGCGGAAACGCGGCCCGGATTTTTTTCGGGAGAATCAGCGTATAACTGACTCGAACATGTCCACTTCCGACACGAAAGCCCTCCAGCTCCCTCTCGTCCCGCTGCGCGACATGGTGGTCTTCCCCTCCATGATGGCGCCGTTCGTGGTCGGCCGGCGCGCTTCGATCCTCGCGCTCGAAGCCACGCTCGCCACGTCGGAGAAGAGGATCTTCCTCGCCACGCAGAAGGATCCCAAGATCGACGACCCGTCGCTGACCGAGATCCATCACGTCGGCGTCATCGCGACCGTCGTCCAGAACCTCAAGCTCCCGAACCAGAACGTCAAAGTGATGGTCGAAGGCCTCACCCGCGGCGAGATCATCAGCGCCTCGGAAGCCGACGGCTACGTCACCGTGGCCGTGCGCCAGATCGACACCAAATACCCGCCGACCCCCGACGTCGCGCAGTACATGCAGAAGCTGATGGAGCTCTTCGAGCAGTACGCGAAGATGTCGCATCACCTCGCCTTCGAAGGCGTGATGTCGACGCTCAAGCTCGACGACCCCGACCGCTTCGCCGACACGCTGGCCTCGCACCTCCTCATCACCACCACCGAGAAGCAGCAGCTCCTCGAGACTCCTTCGCCCTACGAGCGCCTGCAGAAGCTGCAGGACTTCATCGAGATCGAGATCGAAAAGATCAACATCGACAAGCGCATCAACTCCAAAGTCAAAAAGCAGATGGAGCGCGCGCAGAAGGAGTACTACCTCAACGAGAAGATCAAGGCGATCCACCACGAGCTGGGCCGCAAGGACGATCGCTCGGACGAGATCGAAGAGCTGCGCACGAAGATCGAAGAAGCAGGCATGCCGAAGGAGACGAAGGAGAAGGCTCTCCAGGAGCTCAAGCGTCTCGAGGCCATGCCCGGCGTCAGCGCCGAGGCCACGGTCTCGCGCAACTACATCGAGTGGCTCGTGTCCGTGCCCTGGAAGAAAGCCTCCAAGGAAATCCGCGACATCGAGCTCGCCGAGCAGATCCTCAACGAAGACCACTTCGGCCTCGAGAAGATCAAGGAGCGCATCCTCGAGTTCCTCGCCGTGCGCCAGCTCGTGAAGCAGCCGAAGGGCACCATCCTCTGCTTCGTCGGACCTCCCGGCGTCGGCAAGACCTCGCTCGCGAAGTCGATCGCCCGCGCGACGGGACGCAAGTTCGTCCGCCTCTCGCTCGGCGGCGTGCGCGATGAAGCGGAGATCCGCGGACATCGCCGCACCTACATCGGCGCGTTCCCCGGCCAGATCATCCAGCGGATGAAGAAGGCCGGCACGATCAATCCGGTGTTCCTCCTCGACGAGGTCGACAAGATGTCGATGGACTTCCGCGGCGATCCCTCGGCCGCGCTGCTCGAGGTGCTCGATCCGGAGCAGAACAATTCATTCACCGATCACTACATGGACGTCGAGTACGACCTCTCGAAGGTGATGTTCATCGCCACCGCGAACGTCGTGCACACCATTCCCGCGCCGCTGAAGGACCGCATGGAGATCATCTCCCTGTCGGGCTACACGCACCTGGAGAAGCTCGCCATCGCGCGGCAGTTCCTCGTGCAGAAGCAGAAGACGGAGCAGGGCCTCGACGACGCGAAGATCACGTTCGAAGACACGGCGCTCGAGGAGCTGATCCAGTCGTACACGCGCGAGTCGGGCGTCCGCAATCTCGAGCGCGAGGTCGGCTCGGTGCTGCGCAAGATCGCGCGGCAGGTCGTGAAACAGGGTCCCGACTTCGAGACCGTTCTCGATCGTCCGAAAGTCCGCGAGCTCCTCGGCAAGCCGAAGTTCCGCTCGCAGGTGATTCACGACCGCGCGGAGATCGGTCTCGCGACCGGCCTCGCGTGGACCGAAGTCGGCGGCGAGATCCTCTCGACCGAGGTCGCGCTCTCGCGCGGCAAAGGCAACCTCACGCTGACGGGCAAGCTCGGCGACGTGATGCAGGAGTCGGCGCGCGCGGCGCTGTCGTACGTCCGCTCGCGCGCGGAACTGTTCGGACTCGATCCCGACTTCCACGCGAATCTCGATATTCACATTCACGTCCCCGAGGGTGCGATCCCGAAGGACGGCCCCTCGGCCGGCATCACCATGGCCACGGCGCTGCTCTCCGCGGTCACGAAGATACCGGTGCATCGCGACATGGCCATGACCGGCGAGATCACGCTGCGCGGCAAAGTGCTGCCGGTGGGCGGCGTGAAGGACAAAGTGCTCGCCGCGGCGCGCGCGGGGATCATGAAAGTGATCCTCCCCGCCGAGAACGAGCGCGATCTCGACGAGATCCCGTCCGACGTCCGCGAGCGGATGGAATTCACGCTCGTGGAGTCGATGGACGAGGTGGTTCTGGTCGCGCTGGATGGCACGATTGTTCCATTGGCGGCGAAGGAGAAACTCCCGGAGCCCGAAAAGATCTCACCCGATACGCCGATCACGCATTGAAACGGGGAATGGGGAATGAGGTATGGGGCATGAGTGCCTCGTGTTCCTCATTCCCCATACCTCATGCCTCTTACCCCTTCGGCTCGTATCCACTCGTTGACACGCGCCCCGAATATCCGCACAATCTTCCGCGTTCACCTTTCCAACTCACCGTTTTCTTCAGTATCCGGCACGCCGGATCTCCGTAGTTCAGCAAGCCAGTAAGTCAATTTGGACATCCGGTCAGTCAGTTTTCATCGGGCGGCGTACCAGCCTGGCGATTTTCCCCGTGACCTGAGACCGCAGTTCGCGATGGTCGGACGGTCGAACGTCGGAAAATCGAGTCTGATCAACGCCGTTCTCAATCGAAAGGGCGTCGCCCGGGTCAGCCAGACTCCGGGGAAAACGCAGGCCGTGCAGTTCTATCTCATCAACGAAAAGTTCTACCTCGTCGATCTGCCGGGTTACGGCTACGCGAAGGTGCCGAAGAGCATGTCCCGCTCGTGGGGTGAGCTCGTGCGCGGATACCTCGAGAGCGCCGAACAGCTGAAGACGATGTTCCTGCTGCTCGACGCGCGGCGCGAGCCGGGCGAGCACGACCTGCAGATGCATCGCTGGGCGCGCGCGCTCGACGGCGTGAACGAAAAGATCATTCTCACCAAGACCGACAAACTATCCACGAACGAGCTCGCCACCAGCCGGCGCGCCATCGCGAAAGAGCTGGAGATGGACGAGGCGGACCTCATCTCCGCGTCGGTCGTCACAAAGAAGGGGATCGACCAGATTCGGCGCGAGATTCACGCGCGGCTCTGATTTTCAGAGGAACCACATGGCACATACCGAAACCGAAAACGAAACCACCACCGCGGTCATCGAGCAGGACGCTCCTGTCGTCGCCGAAAAAGCCGAGAAGCCGAAACGCGCGCCGCGCAAAAAGAAGGAAGTCGTCGAAGAAGCCGCGGCTCCGGAGCCCGAGGTGCTCATCGCTGAGCCCGAGCCGATCGTGGAAGCTGAGCCGATCGCCGAGGAGGGCGGGCATCCTGCCCGCCAGGCGGACGAGACGTCCGCCGCCCCCGCGGCGCCCAGGCTCGAAACCGTCGACATCCGCATGCTCAAGGAGCTCAAGCTCCCCGACCTCACCCGGCTCGCGAAAGACCACGGCGTCGAGAACGCGTCGGGCATGCGCAAGCAGGACCTGATCTTCTCGGTGCTGCAGGCGCAGACCGAGAAATCGGGACTCATCTTCTCCGAGGGCGTGCTCGAATGCCTGCCGGACGGCTTCGGCTTCCTCCGCGCGCCCGAGTACAACTACCTGCCCGGCCCCGACGACATCTACGTCTCGCCCTCGCAGATCCGCCGCTTCGACCTCCGCACCGGCGACACCGTCTCCGGTCAGGTGCGCCCGCCGAAGGAAGGGGAGCGCTACTTCGCGCTCATCAAAGTCGAAGCGGTCAACTTCGAGCACCCCGACGTCGCGCGCGAGAAGATCCTCTTCGACAACCTCACGCCGCTCTATCCCGAGCACCGCGTGAAGCTCGAGACGCCGAACCACATGTCGTCGCGCGTGCTCGACCTCATCGCGCCCGTCGGCAAAGGCCAGCGCGGCCTCATCGTCGCGCCGCCGCGCACCGGCAAGACCATGCTCCTGCAGAGCATCGCCAACTCCATCACCGCGAACCATCCCGAGATCACGCTCATCGTGCTGCTCATCGACGAGCGCCCCGAGGAAGTCACCGACATGCAGCGCAGCGTCAAGGGCGAAGTCATCTCCTCGACGTTCGACGAGCCGGCCTCGCGCCACGTGCAGGTCGCGGAGATGGTCATCGAGAAAGCGAAGCGCCTCGTCGAGCACAAGCGCGACGTCGTGATCCTCCTCGACTCCATCACCCGTCTCGCGCGCGCCTACAACACCGTCGTCCCGCCGTCGGGCAAAGTCCTATCGGGCGGCGTCGACTCCAACGCCCTGCAGCGTCCGAAGCGCTTCTTCGGCTCCGCGCGCAACGTCGAGGAAGGCGGCTCGCTGACGATCATCGCCACCGCGCTGATCGACACCGGCTCGCGCATGGACGACGTCATCTTCGAAGAGTTCAAGGGCACCGGCAACATGGAAGTGCACCTCGACCGCAAGCTCTCCGACAAGCGCGTCTTCCCGGCGATCGACATCAACCGCTCCGGAACGCGCAAGGAAGAGCTGCTGCTCGAGCGCCAGGAGCTCAACCGCATCTGGGTGCTGCGCAAGGTGTTCTCGCCGCTGTCGACCGTCGAGTCGATGGAGCTGCTCGTCGAGAAGCTCGACAAGACCCGCACGAACGGCGAGTTCCTCAACGCGATGTCGTCGATGTGACGCCTGCGCCGCGGCATTCCGACCTGAGGTATAGTCCGCCTTCCGCCACTGCGGAAGGAATGCACAAGGCCGAGCATCATGTGGGAAGGCTGGTGGAGGTCAAGCTCGCCTCGCCTGTCAGCGCTGACGAAGTGCAGGAGTTCGTCCGCGAACTGATGTCGATCATCGCCCGCATCCCGGGCAAATACGTCGGCGTCGTCGACCTCCTCGAAGCGCACCTCTTCCCGCCCGCCGTCACCGACACGCTGATCCAGCTGCTGTCCGCGGCGTCCCCGCGCGTCGAGCGCACGGCGATGCTGATCGGCGAGAGCGCCACGTTCGCGCTCCAGGTCGAGCGCGTCATCCGCAGCGCCAACAGCGACCACCGCCGCGTCTTCCGCCGCGCCGAGGAGCTGGAGGCGTGGCTCGCCGGCGCGCTGAGCGCGACGGAGCGCGTTCGCCTTAAGATGTTCCTGGGTGCACATGCGAAATAAGCTGATTCTCACCGGTTTCGCCCTCGTGGTCTGCGCGTTCGTCGCCGTCCTCCTCGTCATCGCCGACAAGCCGCACTTCGGCTGGCTCGTCGGCTCCGGCTTCCTGCCGGCGATCACGATCGGCGTGATCCTCGGCGGCCTGCTGATGCTCATCGGAGCCCTGCGGCTGCCGCGGTGGAAAACCTGGCGCGGCCTCACGCTGATCGTCTGGTCCATCATCGCCATGACCTCCCCCCTGTTCGGCATCATGTTTCTCCTGCCATGGGGGATCCTGGCGATCACGGCGCCGCTGGTGATCTGGATCCTGCTCTCTGCTTCAGCCCCGGCACCTTCCTATCGGCCAGCAGGCGAAGCGCCTCCTCCAGCCGCCTGAGTCGCGTCTTCTCCTGCCTGCCCGACTCGATCCACGCGACTTGCGGGCAGCTTCGCGCATTCTGTGCGCGCTCATCTCCGTAGAAGGATGCGGGAACCCGGAGTTTTACTTCGCGAGGCCGGAGCGTTGCCTCACGAGGTCAGAGCTTTACCTCGCGAGCCTGGACTTTTACCTCGCGAGCCTGGACTCTTACCTCGCGCAACCAGAGCTTTGCCTCGCGAGCCTGAACTTTTACCTCGCGAGCCCACAGCTTTACCTCGCGAGCCTGAAGTTTTACCTCGCGCACCTGCAGTTTTACCTCGCGAACCAGAATTCTGCCTACGCGAACCGGAGGCGGTTACCTCGCGAGGTCAGAATTCTGGTTCGCGTGGTAAAACTTTTACCGCGCGCGGTAAAAGTTTTTCCTGCGCGAGGTGAGCACCTTTAGCTCGCGAGGTCAGAGTTTTGGTTCGCGTGGTAACGATGTGGGCTCGCGAGGTAAATGGACTGGTTCGCGTGGTAAAAGTTTGCCGGGCGAAGCAGGATTTACCTGCCGCGCCGGCCATAATTCCGCTTCGAGACGCGCCTCGCCCCTGAGGTAAGCCGGAGGAAGACTCCGGATTCACGAGGCGGCTCCCCACTCGCAAGCCTTTGAGGGTAGATGGCTCGAGAGCCCGTAACCAGGTCCAATGCCGACAGGTCCAATGCTCACCCTCCCGGTATCGCTGTCTGTGGCGAAGCAGCAGGTGATTGAGCTGCTGCCGGGCGCGTCGGTTCGTCTTGACTTGGTCGCCGCTTCGGCGTGGCGTCAACGACGGCGCTGCGACCTCACAATGAATCTTCTTCTTCTGTTTGATCCATCCGATGAGCTTTCGGTAGCCGCTCTCGCCAGGCACCAATTCGAACTCGCGCGCGGCCGCCGCGGCAGCCCCGGATCGATGGGTGATCGCGCAGCCGTGGTCAACCGAAAGATGTCGGCCGGCAACAACACTCTGCGCGGCGCAGAGGCGCAAGCAACTCTGATGACTGTTCTGCACAGCGCGCGTAAGCGCTCGGCCGACACGATCTCGCTTGTCGTCAACGCGCTGCGGAACCCGGTAGCAGTACAGCATCTGCTGTGAGCCGGTAAACAGTTACACCCGGCTCACGCCGAGCTACAACAGGCAAGAAACTGATGGTTATTTGATACGCGCTTCCGCCATTTCGGCATGGTCGCGTCAGCTTTCCTACCAAAAGTGCTCTCACGTGTTTTCAACGACTTACGGAGCAGTTTCTTAGAAGGCCGCCCCAATTGCGCGGTGCTTTCCGACCTTCTGAGCAGCCAGCCGTATGAACACCACTGACGGTGAAACGTTGCGAACGATACCTTCACTACTGATGTGGAGGAGGAATAGGCATGCGATATCGTCTTATCACCCTGGGTATTGTTATTGCCGTCGCGACGGCGCTTTCGGCTCAACCAACGTATCGGCTGCACGCAAACGGCGAGATTTGGGTCGACAGGCTTGAAAACTGTGGCCCCGTCCAGTGTGTGAAGTGGTATTTGCTCGGCAACGATCCGACCACCCGGGAGATCACCGCCGGTCTTGGAACGTCCGGCGGGGATGGCCTCAAGGGGTACCCCGATTATGTACCGCTCTATCAGCGTCGCACCGACGGGACGATCCTGATCTACACTGGCGAGCCGTGCTGCGGCGGAGCGTGTCTGGGGTGGAAGGTGCTCGACCCGAAGCGCGAGAGGAACCCGGCCGTGTCGATCTTCGCCGCCGGGGAGCAGCTCTATCAGCTCCGCGAGCGCGGAGACATCTGGAGCTACAACATCAAACTGTGCACACCCGTCGGCCCGTCGTGTCCGGGATGGCAGCAACTTGACAACTCAGAGACCGTGGAGATTACCGCTGTCGGGAGGCCGGCCGCATCGCCCACGCTCTATCAGCGCCGTAAAACTGGGGAGGTCTTGCGTTACAGGGGGACGCCATGCAGCGGCACTGCGTGCTGGCAGTTGCTGGGCAACAATACGGACATCCTGGAGCTCACCGCCACCGCGGCGCAGGGAAGCGCCGGGGTTGTCCATACGCTCTATCAGCGCCGCAGTGACGGCATCTGGCGGTGGCGTTACATCGACAAGCCATGCGACGGTGAATTGTGCGCAAAGTGGGAACAGATCGATAACAACTCGGGGACGATCTCGATTGTCACCACCGACGGGTCTCTCTATCAACTGCGCAACGACGGCAAGATCTGGATCTACCTCGGAGGGCCCGGAGCGGTGTGCTCAGACACGTCGTGTCCGGCGTGGCAACTCGTCGACGAGGACTCGCGCACCCGTCAGATCGCCGCCGGCGGCACCTCGTTCTACAAGCGCCACGACAACGGCGCGATCTGGCGCTATGCCAAAAGAGAGTGCGACAACGACGGGTCGGCGTGTTCGCAGTGGCAGCTCCTTTACGATCCGACGATGTCGACGATTGTCAGCTCACAAAACTAAGCGAACGTCCCCCATCTACGCCGGCGCAACGCCATCGGCGTCGCGCCGGTCACCCGCTTACGTGAGATTGGCGAAGGAACCGTTGCGCGTTAGGGGCGTTTCTGGATTACGTCACCGACGCAAAACAGACGCACGTTCAATCTCGATATCGACTCTGGTCGGCCTAACGGCTTGAGCCTAAGCTGCACGGCCAGGGCCCACGCGCCGAAGCCGACGCGGCACGGCGGTTGCCGCGGAGCACGCGCGAAGACGCAAATCGCGAACTGCAACCGCCGTGACGCCGCCCACACTAGTGTGTTGACGAGCCGGCTCGGCCGGCGGGCCAGCGCCGGGCCGTGACAGCTTCTGGCTCGGTACAGACCGGGAACATAGGTGACAGAACGGACCGGGAACATGGGTGACACTCGTCCCTGGGAAGGGAGGGCGTGTGATGCCCTGGGAGGTAACCGGTCCTGTGAAAGAGCGAACCCGCTTTATCGAGACTTATCTCACCGGTCTGTACACGATCACCGAGCTCGCGGAGCGCTTCGGCATGAGCCGTCAGAAGCTGCACAAATGGCTCGCGCGGCACAACGTGGACGGGATGAAGGGGCTCGTCGACCGCTCGCGTGCGCCGTTGCACATTCCGCAACGGACGAGCGAGCAGGTGGCCGAGAAGATCATCGAGTTCCGGCGGCGATTCCCGCACATGGGCCCACGGAAGATCGTCGCGCGACTGAACTGCAGCCGGACATCGACTGGCCCGCACCGAGCACGATCGGTGACATCCTTCGCCGTGCGAACCTGATCCAGTCACGTGTGCGCCGCTCGCCACCCGCACATCCATTGCGTGTGCGTAGCGAACCGACTCAGCCAAATGACCTGATGACCGTCGATTACAAGGGCCACTTCCTGCTCGGCAATCACCGCTACTGTTACCCGCTCACCGTGGTCGATCACGTGAGCCGCTACCTGCTGGCGTGCGACGCGTATCCGTCGAATGAAGGACCGCACACACGTCGGTCATTTGAACGGATTTTCTGTGAGTACGGGCTTCCACGAGCCATCCTCTCGGACAACGGCAGCCCGTTCGGATCTCCCGGTCTGGCAAGGCTTTCGAGGCTGTCGCTGTGGTGGATCCGGCTCGGAATCAGGATCGAACGAATCGTACCGGGGCACCCGGAGCAGAACGGCGCACACGAGCGCATGCACCGCACTCTCAAGGCTGAAACGACGCGACCGCCCGAACAAACCATGGAGCGCCAGCAGAAACGCCTGGACGAGTTTCGCCACGTGTACAACAACGAGCGTCCGCACGAGGCGCTCGGTCAGAAGCGGCCGGCGACGATCTACAGCCCATCGCCACGGCCGTATCCGGAATCACTGCCGCCGATCGAGTACGCCGGCCATCTCGAAACGCGAAAGGTCGGACACAACGGAATGATGCGCTGGAAGAACGATCGCATCTTCACGAGCAAAACACTCACCGGAGAATGGGTTGGCCTCGAGGAGATCGATGACGGGAACTGGTCGCTCTTCTACGGGCCGGTGCTGCTCGCCCGTTTTGATGAACGAGAAATGAAGTTCCATGGCTGACCCGGGGATGCGCCAGAGCTCGACGCATCGTGAGTTGATCACCGCGTGATCGAACACCCGATGGTCGCGTAAACAGAGTCTTCGTGCGATTTGAATGGAAAGCTAACGCTCCGCGTATCCGGGCGATCACAGTACGAAAGTTCGACCGCCGAGTAGTCAAACGACTTTCACACGGTGTAACCTATGTTCCCGGTCTGATTTGTCACCCATGTTCCCGGTCGCACGCTCGAGTTAGGCGGTTTTCGATCTGGACAACACCACAAGCGAGCCTACGCCTATAAATACGGCTACTCAACGGGCCGACGCTAAAAAATGCGCACCGATGCTACGACGACCGACACGCGGAGCCGTCGTCAAGGCGTAACGCCACCGCGACTGGCTTTGTAGTCGAGCAAAATGCTGATGTGTTCTCGCGATTCAGCGCAAGGGCTTGGCGAGTACTACGAGTATTAAAATACCTATGGATGACCTGAATAACCAGATGGATGGGATGGGATATAATATTGTGATGCCCGTCGGTATGTGTGGTCTTTGCCATGCTGAGACTGTTTCACTTCAGGACAGCCACCTGATGCCAAAAGCCTTATACAAAGTGCTTGTGAAGGCGTCGGCGGCGGACGGTAACCCGAACCCCAATCCAATAGTGTGGACCCCCGGCGTTTCGATGCACACGTCCGCACAGGTATCTGACTATTTCCTCTGTACTAGCTGTGAACAGCGGTTTAGTGGCCGGGGAGAGAAATGGGTTCTTGAACGGTGCTGGCGATCGGACTCTGCATTTCGCCTTCAGGATGTCTTGGCGAGCATAAAGCCCGACTATGTTGGCAAGAATAACCTCGCTATTTATCACGCCGCTACAATACGGGCTATCGACGTGGCGCAACTCGTTTACTTCGCCGCTAGCGTTATTTGGCGTGCGGCAGCGCGGACGTGGTCACCGATCGCGGGGCATGTGCCGGTTAAACTTGAACTTGGGCCATACGAGGAGGAATTGCGGCGGTTTCTGCTCGATGAGATTGCCTTTCCGCGGCACGCGGCCCTCCTAGTGACGGTGAGTGCTACAAAGGACGAAGGCGCCAATGAAGGCGTGCTGTTCCCATATCACTCTAAGAAGGAGTCAGGTTGCAATCAGTACCGCTTTTGGATTCCAGGCATCACCTTCCAGTTCTTCGTTGGCAAATCGATGACCGCAAGTTTGCGGGCGTGTTGTTTAGCGCAATCAGCAGGGCATCTAATCTTCTACGGCCCGAACGACTTCATAGTGTCTGATATGTGGAAGCTGATGCAACGGGGACAGCGGAAGGGTGCTTTGTCCAATATGCCCTAATGTTTTCCGTAGCGGCGGGTTTGGTTTGGCGCGCCCGTTGCGGCGCTTCGAACGGAATTTCGTGCCTGCAACGAATACACTGCTGGTGACGAGTAAACAGCGATACCTGCCAATCCGCCTAACGCATGTTCACTAGCGGGCAGAGTCGCCTTTCCGCAGTGTAGCCCGCGCATCGACCATGGAACTGCTCCGCGTTATTCGACTCACTGCATGTCGAGGGGGCTGCGCACTCCGCGGGCGCCGTGCTGCAGCAGGTGGGTGTACATCAGGTGGTCGAGACGTCGCGATGTCCGAGCAGTTCCTGCACGGTCCGGATGTCGTGTCCGCGCTCGCGCAGATAGGTTGCGAATGAGTGCCGTAAGGTGTGGCAGGTGACGCGCTTGTTCAGACGGCCGCAAGTGTAGGATGGATGTGCCGCATAACGCGTTATCCAACCGGCGTTGGAGCCCGCTTCGTAATGCGTTATTCGACTACTGCCACAGGCTCCGCTCGCCGCTGCCAGCCGGAGTGTTGCATACGCGGGCGGAGTTCGCCGCTGGGGCGGGTTGCGCGTGGCACTCGACCCGCCAACCCCACCGGCCCCAGCCATACGCCCGCGAATCGCCCGAACGTGACCCCCGTCACGGGCGCGCGGCGCTCGCGAACTTACGTTCTTCGAACCTGCGATTCTGATCCGCTTCCCAACCTTCAACTTCGTTAGGAGAGATTTGTATGAAGAAAGCCTTGCGCGTCACTCTCTGCACGCTTGTGCTTACGTTGTTTCTCGTTCCCGCCACCTTCGCCCAGAGCGCCAGCGGCGGCTTTGAGGCGAAAAGCGACCTGGGCGTGACCACGATCAAGTTCAGCGCTCAGGGGTTCTCGAACGGCAGTGCTTCCGGCGACATCGATTTCTCGGGACCGATTTCCATCCCGGACCAGGACGTCGACGGTGACGGCTCGGGCGATCCGAGCGTGAAGGAGGGAACGCTCTCCGTGCACGTCGACGTCGATTGCATGAAGGCGGAAGGCAGTCGCGCCGTCCTCTCGGGCATCGTCCGCTCCGCGAGCGTCGACGCCTACGTCCGCCGCCGCATGATCCTCACCGTCGAAGACGGCGCGGAGCTCAAGGCGCCGGATGCCTTCACCTGGGGCCAGTACCAGGGCAGCGAGCCGACGTGGGTTCCCAGCGACGCCGAGCTGGAAAAGGATCCCGGCGTCGGCCTGCAGTGGTACGCCACCGACGCCGAGCGGAAGGATGACGTCGGCGTCTCCTCCGCCAAACCCGTCGGATTCGACTGCCAGAGCTTCACGCTCGCGTCGTATGCGCTCGACGAGCTGAGCGACGGCAGCGGCGACATCGTCGTCAAACCGTAATCCCACCGAGCGACGCCGGCCGGTGAACGGCCGGCGTCCCTTTTCGCGAATGTGATCCCGGTCACAGTGGCGCCCGGCCCGCGAACCTAAGTTCCTTCGCAATCCCCTCGACTTTCAACTTTGTCAGGAGCATTGCGAATGAAAAAGGCCCCGCGTGTCTTTCTCTCGGCGCTCGCGCTTGCGACGCTGTTCCTCGTCCCGGCCACCTTCGCCCAGAGCGCCAGCGGCGGCTTTCACGCCGTCGGTGACGCGGGCACTCGCAACATCGAGTTCAACGCCAAACTCCATCCGAACGGCAGCGCCTCGGGCGACCTGAAGTTCACCGGTCCGATGTCGGTGCCCGACCAGGACGTCGACGGCGACGGCACCGGCGATCCCGGCGCGGAAGAGGCGACGCTCTCCCTGCGCGTCGACGTCGACTGCCTGAAAGTCGAAGGCAGCCGCGCCGCGCTCGCCGGGCGCGTCCGCGAGGCGAGCGTCACCGCGTACGTCGGCCGCCGCGTCGTGCTCACCGTCGAAGACGGCGGCGAGGGCAACAACGCCGCGCCGGATCGCTATACGTGGGGACAGTACCGCTCGACGGACTCGACCTGGGTCGCGAGCGATGCCGAGCTCGACGTCGATCCCGGCGTGGGACTCATGTGGTTCTCCAGCGACGCCGAGCGGGAGGACGACATCGCCGTCCCCTCCAGCCGGCCGGCGGGAATCGATTGCCGCAGCTTCCCCCTCTCCTCGTACGCGCTCGAAGATCTGTCGAAGGGGAGCGGGAACATCCAGGTAAAGCCATAAGTGGAATGCCAGCGAGTCGCTTCGCGATCTACCATTGATGGCAAAGCGCTCGCGGATCAGAGATTTCTTCTGGCGACACTCGGCCGGCATCGCGTTCTTCGTGATGCTGGTCTTCGTCGTCTTCATCGGCTTCGTCGGCTACACCTACGTCGTCATCACGAAGAAATTCGACTCCAGCCGCCGCTGGGACCTGCCGAGCCGCATCTACTCCGACGCCACGCCGATCGTGCCGGGCATCCGCTACACGCGCGCGCTGCTCGAGCCGAAGCTGAATCACGCCGGCTATCACGAGGTGAAGGGCGCCGTCGAGAATCCCGGCGAGTACCGCTACATCGGTGACGACCTCGAGATCCACCTCAACAATTTCGAGTATCCGGACATGGAGTTCCACGCCATGGCCGTGCGCATCGAGACCGACGCCGGCACGGTGCGCGCGGTGCGGCGCGTCAGCGACGGCGTGAAGCTGCGCGGCGTGCGCATCGAGCCCGAGCTCATCACGTCGATCTACGACAACCAGATGGAAGACCGCGTGCCGGTGTCGCTCGACGCGGTGCCGAAGGTGGTCGTCGACGCGATCATCTCCACCGAGGACAAACGGTTTTACAGCCATGAAGGCGTGTCGATCATCGGCATCCTCCGCGCGGTGAAGGACGACCTCATCAGCAAGTCGCTGAAGGCGGGCGGGTCGACGCTGACGCAGCAGCTGGTGAAGAACCTTTTCCTCACGCCGGAGCGGACGTTTCGCCGCAAGGCGCAGGAAGCGCTGATGGCGGTGCTGCTCGAGGCGCGCTACGACAAGAACACGATCCTCGAGTCGTACCTGAACGAGATTTACCTCGGGCAGAACGGCTCCGTGCAGATCGCCGGCGTCGAGCAGGCCTCGCAGGTCTATTTCGGCAAGCGCGTGACCTATCTGACGCTCGGCGAGGCCGCGACGCTCGCCGGCATGATCCGCTCGCCGAACACGCTCTCGCCGCTGAAGTATCCCGAGCGCGCGAAGGGGCGGCGCGACACGGTGCTCGGGCTGATGCGCGATCAGAGGCGGATCACGCCCGAGCAGTACGAAGCCGCGAAGGCGGCGCCGCTGACCGTCACGCGATTTCCGAAGACCTCGCGCAGCGCGCCGTTCTTCGTCGACCTCGTGCTGAAGCAGTTGCGCGAGACGTATCCGGAGACGCAGCTCAAGACCGAGGGGCTGCGCATTTTCACGACGCTCGATACGACCATGCAGCGCTCCGCCGAGGAGGCGCTCGACACCGGGATCGCCAACCTCGCGAAGAAGTACAAGCACATCCGCACCTCGGCGACGCCGCTCGAAGGAGTCGTCGTCACGATCGAGCCGGGAACCGGCTACGTGAAAGCGCTCGTCGGCGGGCGCAATTACTCGAAGACACAGTTCAACCGCGCCATCCAGGCGCGGCGCCAGCCGGGATCGCTGTTCAAGCCGTTCGTGTACGTCACGGCGATGGATCCCGCGCGCGGACGTGAGGCGCTCACCGCCGCCACGGTCCTCGACGACTCGCCGATCAACGTCAAAGCCGGCGCGACGGTCTGGAGTCCGCAGAATTACGACAATCGCTTTCACGGACGTGTCAGCGTGCGCGAGGCGCTGGCGCATTCGTACAACATCCCCGCGGTCCGCGCGGCGATGGATGCCGGCGTGCCGAACGTGATCCGGATGGCTTCGACCATCGGCGTCGAGAGCCGGCTGGAGCCGTATCCGTCGGTGTCGCTCGGCTCGTTCGAGGTGACGCCGCTGGAGATCGCGTACGCCTACTCGGTCTTCGCGAACCTCGGCGTGAAAGCCGAGCCGGTCTCGATTCTCGCGGTCGTCAAGCGCGACGGACAGCTCGAAACGCGCAACGTGAAGATGAAGCGCGTGGCGCCGGCGAGCGTCTGCTACGTCATGAACGATGTGCTGAAGGACGTGTTCAACTACGGCACCGCGGGACGCGCTCGCTCGCTCGGCTTCGACAAGCCCTTCGCCGGCAAGACCGGCACGACCAACAACTATCGCGACGCCTGGATCACCGGCTACTCGCCGCGCATCCTCTCGCTGGTCTGGGTCGGGTTCGATGACGGGAAGAGCGTGCGGCTCGCCGGCGGCGATGCCTGCCTGCCGATCTGGACGCGCCACATGAACCGCATCGACGGACTCATCGCCGACGTCGACTGGCGGCGGCCGGAGGATGTGACCGAGCGCGAGATCGATCCGGAGTCGGGCATGCTCGCGACGCCGTTCTGCCCGCGCACGCGCTCCGAGGTCTTCGTCGCCGGCACCGAGCCGGAGTCGGTCTGTCCCCTCCACGCCGGCAGCGGCGAGCCGAGCCCGTTCTGGCCCGAACCGCCCGCGCTGCAGCGCGTCCCGCTCGAGCAGCACCCCGCCGCCGCCGACGCGCAGCGGCGTGCCGAGGCGGAGCGGAAGAAGGCGAAGGACAGCTCGATCCGGAAGTTATTGCGGAGGATTTTCGGCGATAACTGATAATGCACCCTTCATGACGTCAATCACCGAGTCCCGCGTGGACCAGCCCGGGCTGATCGAGCGGCTGCGGGAGAAGTTCACCAGCTCGTTCGAGTACATCGGCGAGCTGACGGACCTCGCGGTGCAGACGATGCAGCAGATGCGCAGAGGTCCGATCGAGCGGCCGCTGCTGATGGCCCAGCTCGATCAGATCGGCGTGCGCTCGATCTCCATCGTGGTCATCACCTCCGCCTTCATCGGCATGGTGCTCGCGCTGCAGACCGCCTACGCGCTCGAGGACTTCGGCGGAAAGCTCTTCATCGGCACGATCGTCGCGCTGTCGCTCGTGCGCGAGCTCGCGCCGGTGCTGATGTCGCTGATGGTCGGCGGACGCGTCGGAGCGGGCATGACCGCCGAGATCGGGACGATGAAGGTCACCGAGCAGATTGACGCACTGCGCGCGCTGGCGACGAATCCGATCCGCAAGCTCGTCGTGCCGCGCGTCCTCGCCACCACGATCATGTTCCCGCTGCTCACCGTCATCTCCATGGCCCTCGGCATCTTCGGCGGCCTGATCATCGCCGTCGCCAGCCTGCACCTCAGCGCGAACTTCTATCTGCGCAGCGTCATCGAGACCGTGCAGTACAACGACCTCGCCTCGGGCATCGGCAAGACCTTCTTCTTCGGCTTCACCATCGCGCTGATCGCCTGTCACAACGGACTCAAGACCAGCGGCGGCGCGGACGGCGTGGGCCGCGCGACGACGCAGACCGTCGTCAGCGGCGCGATCACCGTTTTGATCATGGACTTCTTTCTCACTAAGCTGTTCCTCCTGCTCTTCTGATGACCGACACCGCCATCACCGACCGCCGCGGAATCGAGCGCGGCACCGACCGCCGCCGCCACTCGCGCGAGCCGTTCGTCGAGTTCATCGACGTGCACAAGGCCTATGGCGTGAAACAGGTCCTGCGCGGCGCGACGGTGAAGGTGTACCGCGGCGAGGTGCTGGTGATCCTCGGCGGCTCCGGCACCGGCAAGTCGGTCACGCTGCGGCACATGCTCGGACTCGAGGCGCCCGACTCGGGGCAGGTGCTCGTCGAGGAGGAAGACGTCACCGAGCTGCCGGAAGAAGAGCTGTACCGCGTGCGCAAGAAATTCGGGATGCTGTTCCAGAGCGGCGCGCTCTTCGACTCGATGACCGTGTTCGAGAACGTCGCCTTCCCGCTGCGCGAGCACACCGAGATGAGCGAGGAAGAGATCGCGCGCGCGGTGCGCGAGAAGCTCGAGCTCGTGAACCTGCCGAACGCGGAGCACCTCATGCCGGTCGATCTCTCGGGCGGCATGCGCAAGCGCGTGGGGCTGGCGCGCTCGATCATCCTCGATCCGAAAGTGATCCTCTACGACGAGCCGACGACGGGCCTCGATCCGATCACGTCGCAGACCATCAACGAGCTGATCATCGATCTCCAGGCGAAGCTGAACGTGACCTCGGTCGTGGTCACGCATGACATCCACTCCGCGTTCTCGGTCGGCGACCGGATCGCGTTTCTGAACCAGGGCGTGTTCGAATGGGTCGGCAGCATCAATGAAGCGCGCGACGCCGACCATCCCAAACTGAGAGACTTCCTCAAGGCCAGCGCCGTCGTTGCGGCGCAGCCGACGACTACGGCGCAGCCGTCGAAAACGTGAGACATGGCTAAGAAAAAGAAAGAAAGATCCGTTCGCGTCGGCGTCCTCGTCGCGGTTTCGCTGTTCGTGCTGATGCTGTTCGTCTTCTTCATCGGCAGCGAGCAGAAAATCTTCGCGCGCAAGAACGAGTACGAGGTCCGGCTGGAAAACGTGACCGGACTCGCCGAGGGGAACCCGGTGAAGATGTCGGGCGTCACCATCGGCGTCATCCGCGACATCAAACTGCCGCAGGACCCGAAACAGCGCAGCGTCGAGATCCTGCTGATGATCGACCGCAAGTTCGCCGAGCGCGTCCGCGGCGACTCGCGCATCCGCCTCAAGAAGCTCGGCCTCCTCACCGGCGACAGCTACATCGACGTCACCCCCGGCACGCCGCGCTTCCCGCCGCTGGAGCCGGGCTCGGTCATCCCGTCGCAGCGCCAGACCGACGTCGAACAGCTCCTCTCCTCGGGTGAGGACCTCGTCGACAACTTCGTGCAGATCTCGTATTCGCTGAAGAACATCCTCGCGCGCATCGACCGCGGCGAAGGACTCATCGGCGAGCTCACCACCGCGCCGGAGACCAAACAGCGTCTCACCGACACCGTCCTCACGACGATGAACAAAACCAACGCCGCGCTCGCGCACATGGAGAGCGGCAAGGGCGTGCTGGGCAAGCTCATTTACGACGACGCGTACGCGGAACAGCTCACCGCGTCGCTCGGCAGCGCCGCGAAGTCGCTGGAGTCGATCACCAATACGGTGCAGAAGAGCTTCGAGACGGGCGAGGGAGCGGTACCCGCGCTGCTGAGTGACGTCGAGACGAAGAAGAAGGTGACCGAGCTGGTCGACAACCTCCGCACGACGTCGAACAACCTCGCGACCTTCAGCGGCAGCCTGCAGACCGGCCAGGGCCTGGTGCCGCGTCTGATCAACGACAAGGCGTATGGCGATCAGGCGCTGAACGAGTTCACGCTGCTGATCAAACAGCTCAACGAGGTCGTGATGAAGATCAACACCGGACAGGGAACCGCCGGCAAGATCATCAGCGATCCCGCGCTGTTCGAGTCCGTCAACGACATCCTCATCGGCATCAACGAATCGAAGCTGCTCCGCTGGCTGATCCGCAACCGCCAGCAGTCCGGCATCGAGCGCCGCTACAAGGAAGCGCAGCAGACCGACACCGCTCCGCCGCCGCCCCCCGAGGTCACGCCCGAGCCCCCGCCGCCGACGACCACGCAACCACCGGCGACCGATACGACCGCGACCACGACGACGTCGCCTCCGTAGCGTTCCGCGTGTTGTACGATGCGCGCCGCTTATGGACATCTCCGTCATTGGTACGGGTTACGTCGGCCTCGTGACAGGGGCCGGTCTGGCGGACTTTGGCAACGACGTGATCTGCGTCGACGTCGATGTGAAGAAGATCGAGGCGCTGCGGAACGGCGCGATTCCGATCTACGAGCCGGGGCTCGACACGCTGGTCAGCAAAAACGTCAGTGAAGGGCGGCTGCGCTTCACGACCGACCTCGCCGAGGCCATCCGATCCGCGCGCGCCATCTTCATCGCCGTCGGCACGCCGCCCAAGCCCGACGGCTCGGCCGACCTCCGCTACGTCGAGGAAGTCGCGCGCTCGATCGCCGAGCACATGAACGGGCCGAAGCTCGTCATCACCAAGTCGACGGTACCGATCGGCACCGGGCGGCTCATCGAATCGATCATCACCTCGCACGAGAACGGGCATCGCGTCTCCGTCGTCTCGAACCCGGAGTTCCTGCGCGAAGGATCGGCGATCGAAGACTTCATGAAGCCCGACCGCGTGGTCATCGGCGCCTCCGACGCCGAGGCCGCGGAGATGATGAAGGAGATCTACGCGCCGCTGCACTCGCTCGAGATCCCGTTCGTCATCACGAACGTCGAGTCGTCGGAGCTGATCAAGTACGCCGCGAACGGCTTCCTCGCGACGAAGATCACCTTCATCAACGAGATCGCCGTCATCTGCGAGAAAGTCGGCGCGAACGTGCACGACGTCGCCGTCGGCATGGGACTCGACTCCCGCATCGGCCCGAAGTTCCTGCAGGCCGGGCCCGGCTTCGGCGGCTCCTGCTTCCCGAAAGACACCTCGGCGATGGCCGAGATCTCCCGCGGCCACGGCTACGAGTTCCAGATCATGGAGGCCGTGCTGCGCGTCAACGACGCGGTGAAGGCGCGGATGATCGACAAGGTCGCCGGCGCGCTCGGCGGCGACGTGCGCGGCACGGTGATCGCCGTCCTCGGCCTCGCGTTCAAGCCCGAGACCGACGACATGCGCGACTCGCCTGCCATTCCGATCATCAAAGGATTGCAGGAGCGCGGCGCTTCGGTGCGCGCGTACGACCCGCAGGCGATGCAGAACTCGCAGGCGTTCATCAGCGACCTGACCTACTGCGACGACGCCTATTCGACCGCCGAGGGCGCCGACGCGCTCGTGCTGGCGACGGAGTGGAACGAGTTCCGCGCGCTGAACTTCGACCGCATCCGCAAAGCGCTGCGCCGCCCGATCCTCATCGACCTCCGCAACGTCTACGATCCGCAGCGCATGCGCGCGCACGGCTTCGAATACACCTCCGTCGGGCGCGGGGACCACTGATGGGCCGCGCGCTCATCACCGGCGGCGCGGGCTTCCTCGGCTCGCACCTCTGCGACCTCTTTCTCGCGCGCGGCCATGAAGTCGTCTGCATGGACAACTTCATCACCGGCAACCCCGCCAACGTCGCGCACCTCTTCGGCCGCGACGGCTTCTCGTTCGTGAAGTACGACGTCACGAATCACATCCACATCGACGGCCCGCTCGACTACGTGCTGCACTTCGCCTCGCCGGCCAGCCCGATCGACTATCTCGAGAAGCCGATTCAGACGCTGAAGGTCGGCTCGCTCGGCACGCACAAGACCCTCGGCGTCGCGAAGGACAAGAAAGCGCGCTACCTCATCGCCTCGACGTCCGAGGTGTACGGCGACCCGCTCGTGCACCCGCAGAAAGAGGACTACTGGGGGAACGTGAACCCGGTCGGACCGCGCGGCGTGTACGACGAGGCCAAGCGCTTCGCCGAAGCGATGACGATGGCGTATCACCGCTTCCACGGCGTCGAGACGCGCATCGTGCGCATCTTCAACACCTACGGCGAGCGGATGCGCGTCAACGACGGCCGCGTCGTCCCCGCGTTCATCTCGCAGGCGCTGCGCGGCGAGCCGCTCACCGTCTTCGGCGACGGCTCGCAGACGCGATCGTTCTGCTACGTCTCCGACCTCATCGACGGCATCTACCGATTGCTGATGTCGAACGAGACCCAGCCCACGAACATCGGCAACCCCGCCGAGATGACCGTCCTCCAGTTCGCCGAGGTAATCCAACGCCTCACCGGCAGCACCGCCCCGATCGAATTCCGTCCCCTCCCCGAGGACGACCCGAAGATCCGCAAGCCCGACATCACGAAAGCCCGCACGCTCCTGGACTGGGAGCCGCGCGTCCCGCTCGAAGAGGGCCTGACCCGCACCATCGAGTACTTTCGGAGTGCTTGACCGTCCGTCAGGAATTCGGGAATGATGGCGGGCGTCCGGTCCCACGATCATGCGGCTCACGGTTCTCACCTGGTCGTTGCTGCTTCTCGGTGTGTTCTCCGCGAATACCTCGGCACAGACCAGGCGCCTGCATGACGTCTCCCTGAAGGTCATCGACGGCGGGGGAGCGTTCATCCCATCGGCGTATGTCGCTGTGTATCGCGAGACGGAGCCTTGGGACAATCCTCGCAGCGAGCTGCTCACCAGCGCGGCCGGTGTTGCACCGCTGCAGCTCGAGGACGGGACGAACGTCGTCCTGATCGCTGCCGAAGGGTTTCCTCCGAAGATGGTCATGCTCCCTGGTGAAAAAGGAGGAGCGGAACGTACGATCCATCTCGACGCCGGCATGCCGATCCGCGGCTCCGTATCCGACGCGAGTGGAAACGCGATCGAGGGAGCGCATGTCTCCGTACTCCAGCCTGATTACGCCCCTCGCGCAAAAAAATATCTCGGCCGCCGCGAAACGGTGACCGATCCCTCCGGTGAATGGCGACTCGACGTTGCGCGTCAGGGCAATGCGTTTCTCATCGAGGCTGCCGGCTATGCAGCCGCTTTTGCCAACGACACGTCTCTCGGACCGAACGGTCTCGACGTCGTGCTGACTCCGGCCGTGCCGCTGCGCATCAGCTTCGACCGCATCGATCCCGACCTGATCGTCACGCTTCGCCGCGAGGGAGAAACGCGTCTCAGCGAGGCGGTGCAGGACAAGGCATGGAGCCGGCCGGTCGCCACGAAGACGATCGAGTGGCAGACCTTTCCCGCCGGGACCGTGCACGTGTCTGTCCGTCATCGTGATCCGACGCGGTTTGTCCACGACGAACGACTGCGCACGCTGGTTCTCGAGCAGGGGAAACCGCGCACCCTGAACGTATCGCTCCCGCCAGTCCCGCAACGCGCGAGCGCGTTCGTCACTGTTTTCGCGAAAACGACGGAAGCGGAACAACCCGCACCGTACCGCGGCATCGAACCTCTGGACGTCGCGGTGGTCCGCGCGATCGCCGGAGTCGTTCTGTATCTGAACACTCCCGACGCACACGGTGTCGTGATCCCGACGCGGACGCACATCCTCCTGCCGAGGATTCCGACGGAGAAGGGAGCGGACTCGCTGCTCCGTGTGACGGCGTTGCCGCGGGCCGATGCAACGCTCAACGTCCGGACCACCGAACCGGCGGTGCCGCTGCCGGTCCAGGGCAATGCGGAGCATCAGCAGTGCGGGGGGCACGTTCGCACCGTTCTTCCGTTTCCGATCCGAAGAGACGGCGGTGTGAGTCTCGTCGCGCCGGGCGACTGCCGCCGCACGGTTCTCCGCTGGCCGCCTTTCGAGCCGGTCGTCATCGATCGAGGATTTCCCGCTGGCAAACAGACACCCCTCGGGATGTTCGAGCTTCGAGCGGCGGCCGCGCTGGAGATCCACGTGAAACGCGAAGGCTCGGAGGCGCTGGTGCAGGGCGCGGGAGTACGCGTTCTGTTCAACGTCAGCGACGAAACGGCGCTGGCGGAGGTGACGACGGATGCGACCGGCCGTGCCGTCGCTGAAGGCCTGCCCATCGGCCGGCGCCTGTATGTGGAAGCGCGCGATCCGAAGACCGCGCTGACCGGCAGCACTTCCGTCGATCTGCAACCCGGCGAACGTCGAGTCGTCAATCCGCTCTACGTGCAGGAACCCGCGAAAGTGATTCTGCGCGCCCGGATCGCACCGGCGTTTCTCGAGCAGCACCCCGGCGCGTGGATTCGAACCGTGGCGTTGCACTCCATCGGTGCGGACGCCCCGCCGGCGAGGATCGCGAAGCTGCTGGAAAACACCGACATGGCGATCTTCGACGAGCTCCGGCCGGGGCAATGGAAAGTCGTTGCGGTCATCCACGGCGTGATCGAGCAGGCTGGCCAGTCCGTCGATGTGGCCGAGCTCACGATTGCCGCTGGAGAAGAGAAGACGATCGAGCCCGACATTGCGCCGCCGTTTTTCCGAGGCCGCGTCACGCATCAGGGGCGCACGGTCAAAGCGACCATCGGCGTCAGCGAGAATCCCACGATCGGCGTGACGCGGTGGTTTCCGAGCCGCGACGACGGCACGTTCATCGCGCTCCTGCCGAAGCCCGGCATTTTCGCCGTCGAAGTGAGACTGGCGTCTGCACCGGCAACACCCATGAAGGTCGGCCAGGTTTCCTTCGAAGATCCGGCCCGTCCCGTCGAGATCGCCCTGGCTTATGGACAGATGACCGTCCGAGTCCGCGCGGAAGCCGCGCCCGTCGAAGGCGCCAGACTCACGCTCACCTCGCGCAATGCAGGCATCGCCGGCCTCGACACGGTGGTGATGGCGAAAGTCACGGACGCGAATGGCGAGGCCGTATTCGACATGCTGCGGCCCGGGACCTGGCTGCTGGATGCGCGGTCGGAAGATGACGCATCACACGCGCAAAAAAACGTGACCACGACCGCGGACGGTGCGAGCGTGGTGGAGCTGGAACTGAAGCGAGGCGATCTCGTTGCGGGTGTCGTGCGAGACCCGGCGGGACGCCGCGTCAGCGACGCACGCATCGCCTGCTTCTTCATTGGACCGCAGCGACTTCCGGAAGCCACCAGCACGCGAACACGCGGTGATGGCTCGTTCGAATTGCGCGTCAACCCCGTCCAGGGGTTCGCATCCTGCTCCGCGATCACACCCACGCGTGCCGTCGCGGCGTTTCGAGTCCGCGCGGCGGAACGGCAGGCCGACGTCGTTCTTCCGCAGCAGAGCGGGTCGCTGACGATCGATCGCTGGTGGGCGGGTTACAACGATTGGTGGTGGCTCGTCAGCGATGACGGGTCGGCGGTATCGCTGCGCGAAGTGGCGGTCGGTACGAATCAGGCCGGAGGAGCGCTCTCCATCGGAAGTCTGCGCGCGGGGTCGTGGAAAGTTGTCCGGATTTCCACGCCCGACGCACTCGGCAGCGTCGCGAGCGGAAACGCGCAGATGCTCCCGGCGGTCGAGTCGTTCCGCATCACGTCAGGAAACAGCATTGCCATTGACCTGGGCATTGGCGAGACGACCAGAGGAGGGAAACCATGAGGAAGCTGCTTTTGTTATCGGCTCTGTTTCTCGCGGCAGTTCTGATTCCTGCGCCGAGCGCCGACGCTCAGAACTCGCTGTGCCGCGTGAAGTGTATCGACGGCGCATGCAATTTCGGGCACGACGACGGCTACATGGGTGACTGCGAGACGGTTCCCAATCCCGAGGGAACCGGCACGTTCTGCCAGAGCACGGCTCCAGACCCATGCACCGAGCCTCCCGGCGGCGGCGGAGGGGGCCACCAGCACTTCGAAGAGGATGAGACGGACGGCGGCGGCAACGGCACGCAGGTCATCGTGCTTTGCTGGGGTGGCTGTCCGCCGATTTGCACGTTCTGCGGGTAAGCGGACACGTTCCGCCCCCGCACACCCTCGTCCCAAAAGCGAACACCGGGGCGCACGCAACCCATTGAAAAGACGATGGCCATCCGTGGCAGACGGCTTGCGGAAGGGGCGCGAAGCTCATGGATATCGCCCGGCCCGATCTCGCGCAGTCCCGGCGTCGCAAACGCTATCTCATCGCCGCGGTGGTGGTGGTGCTCATCGCCGTCACCACCTTCGGCGTCTCACGATTGAAACCGGCCGCGCAGGAAGTCGACGGCTCGGGACTCTTCATCGACACCGTCAAACGCGGACCGATGGTGCGGCAGGTCCGCGGCACCGGCACGCTCGTCCCTGAGTCCGTCCGCTGGATCCCCGCGTCGACGGAAGCGCGCGTCGAGCGCATCGTCGTGCGGCCCGGCTCCGTCGTACAGGCGGACACGATCATCCTCGAGCTCAGCAACCCCGAGGTCGAACAGACCGCGCGCGACGCCGAGCTCGCGCTCGGCGCGGGCATCGCGGAAATGCGCAGGCGCGAAGTCGAGCTGCAAAGCGGCATCCTCGCGCAGCGCGCGGCCGCCGCCGGCATCGACGCGCAGCTCAGCGAGGCGCGCGCGCAGGAAGAAGTCGACGCCGAGCTGGCGAAGAACGGACTCACCTCCGCGCTCACACTGAAGCTCTCCCGCTCGCGCGCCAACCAGCTCGCCTCGCGCAGCGAGATCGAGAAAACGCGCCTCGACATCGCGCGCAAAGCCGCCGAAGCCGACATGGCCGTGCAGCGCTCGCGCGTCGAACAGCTCCGCGCCATGCACAGCCTGCGGCAGTCGCACCTCGGCGCATTGCGCGTCCGCGCCGGCATCGACGGCGTGCTCCAGCAACTCCCCGTCGAGATCGGCCAGCGCGTCGCCTCCGGCACGCCGCTGGCGAAGGTCGCGCAGCCCGAGCCGCTGAAGGCCGAGCTGCGCGTCGCCGAAACGCAGGCGCGCGACGTCGCCATCGGACAGCTCGTCAGCATCGACACGCGCAACGGCATCGCCAGCGGACGCGTGACGCGCGTCGATCCCGCGGTACAGAACGGCACCATCGGCGTCGACGTCGCCATCGAAGGCGCGCTGCCGAAGGGCGCGCGTCCCGACCTCACCGTCGATGGCGTCATCGAGATCGAGCGCCTCGCCGACGTGCTCTACACCGGCCGCCCCGTGCAGGCCGGCGACGGCGCGACCATCGCGCTCTTCCGCGTTTCTCCGGGCGGCGACGAGGCCGTGCAAACGAACGTCACGCTCGGACGTACCTCAGTCAACAGCGTCGAGATCCGCGGAGGGCTGCGCGAGGGGGATCGCGTGATCCTCTCCGACATGTCCGCGTGGAGCGAGCATCCCCGCATTCGCCTCAGATAGGAGACCACGAACGATGGAGCCGCAGCCGCTCATTCACCTCGAAGCCCTCACCAAAGTGTTCTACACCGACGACGTCGAGACGCACGCGCTCTCGGGCGTGCACCTCGACATCGTGAAGGGCGAGTACGTCTCCATCGCCGGTCCGTCGGGCTGCGGCAAGTCGACGCTGCTATCGATTCTCGGCCTGCTCGACTCGCCGAGCGGCGGCGAGTACACGCTCAACGGCACGCCGGTCGCGCAGATCACCACCGCGCAGCGCGCGAAGATCCGCAACCGCGAGGTCGGCTTCATCTTCCAGAGCTTCAACCTCATCGGCGATCTCACGGTCTACGAGAACGTCGAGCTGCCGCTGACCTACCGCCGCCTCGGCATCGTGGAGCGGAAGAAGCGCGTGCAGCAGGCGCTCGAGCGCGTCGGCATGTCGCATCGCATGAAGCACTATCCGGCGCAGCTTTCCGGCGGCCAGCAGCAGCGCGTCGCCGTCGCGCGCGCGATCGTCGGAAACCCGTCGATCGTCCTGGCCGACGAGCCGACCGGAAACCTCGACTCGCGCAACGGCGAGGCGGTCATGACGCTGATGCGCGAGCTGAATCGCGAGGGCGCGACGATCTGCATGGTCACGCACGATCCGCGCTACGCGAAACACGCCGATCGCACGGTGCACCTCTTCGACGGCCGCGTCGTCGACGAGGAGAAGCCGATCGAAGAGCACGAGCTGCGCGAGAGCGGATTCGAAGTCCGATAGGCGGGACGAACATGACGATGGTTCGCTCGCTCGCCCGCGTCCCCGCCTTCAGCGCCACCGTCATCCTCACCTTCGCGATCGCCACCGCGGTCGTGGCGGCGACCTTCGCCCTGGTGTGGCACATCGTGGTCGACGCGCTGCCGTACTCCGAGCCCGACCGCCTGCTGCGCGTGTACGGCCACTACGGCGCCGAGACGCCGCAGCATTCGTCGATCTCGCCGCCCGACTTCGCCGACCGCCGCAACGCCCGCTCGTTCGAGAGCGCCGCGGTCTGGACGCCGTCGGGCGTCAATCTCACCGACGGCGAGCCAGAGCGGCTGATGTCGGCGCGCGTCACGCCCGGCTTCTTCGACGTCCTCGGCGTGCGCAAGCGCTTCCTCGCGGGCAGCCCCGCCGCGGGGAAGGACACGGTGGTGCTGAGCGAGCGCGTGTGGCGCCGCCGCTTCGGTGCGCGCGAGAGCCTGGTCGGGAGCGTGATCCGCCTCAACGGCGAGCCGCACACCGTCACCGGCATCGCGCCGGCGCGCTTCTCGTTTCCCAATCGCGACATCGACGCGTGGATCCCGCTCGAGCTCACCGCGGCGTCGATCGCCGACGATCAGCGCGGCAATGAAAACCTGGACATGATCGCGCGCCTGAGGCCGGGCGTGACCGCGCGGCAGGCGCAGGCGGAGATGGAGGTCATCACCGCCACGGTCTTCAACCGCGTGCCCGACCGCACGCAATTCCTGCGCGAAACGAAGTGGGGCGTCGACGTGGTCCCGCTGCGCGACGACGTCGTCGGGCAGCATGGCTCCGCGCTGCTGCTGCTCTTCGGCGCGGCGGTGCTGGTGCTGCTCCTCGTCACCGCGAACGTGGCCGGGCTCTTCGTGGCCCGCACGATCGCGCGGCAGAAGGAGATCGCGGTCCGCGCGGCCCTCGGCGCGGCGCGTCCCGAGATCGCGCGCGCGCTCGCCGCGGAAGTCGGCGCGCTCGCGCTCCTGGGCATGCTCGGCGGGCTCGCGCTGGCGCGTCTCGCGATCCCGTTCATCGCCGCGACCGGCGTGCCGCGCGCGGAGGAAGTGCGCGTCGACGGAATCGTCATCGCGTTCACGCTCCTCGCCGTCGCCATCGTCACGGCGATCATTGCCGCGATCATCAGCGCGTACGGCGCGCGTCCCGTCTCGCTGATGTCGAACGAGCGCGGCGGCACCGGCACGCCGCGCGCGGCGCGGCTGCGCGCGCTCCTCGTCGGAACGCAGGTCGCGATCGCGGTCACGCTGCTGGCCGGCGGCGCGCTGCTCGTGGAGAGCTACCGGCGCCTGCGCGGCGTCGAAGCGGGATTCGATCCTTCGAACGTGCTGACGTTCCGCATCGCGCTGCCGAACGGGAAGTACCCCGAGGCCGTGCAGCGGAGGGCGTTCTTCGACGAACTGCAGCAGAAGCTGACGGCGACGCCGGGCGTCACCGGCATGTCGGCGATCAGCGCGCTGCCGATGAGCAGCGACAACTGGACCGCCACCTTCAACATCGACGGACACCCGCGCAGCGCGGGACTCCCTTCGGGACACATCCGCATCATCATGCCCGGTTACGCGAGCGTCATGCGCATCCCCGTCCTGCGCGGGCGGATGTTCGACGCGCGCGACAGCGCCGACGCCGTGAAGGTCGTCGTCATCGACGAGACGATGGCGAAGCGCTACTGGCCGAACGAGGACCCGATCGGAAAGCGGATGACGTTCTCCGACGATCTGAACAACGCCACGTGGCGCGAAGTGATCGGCGTCATCGGCGCCGTGCATCACACCTCGCTCGACACGCCGGCGGAAGCGCATCTCTATCTGCCGACGGGACAGACGTCCTCGTTCACGCAGCTCTACGGCATCGTGCGCACGCGCGGAAACGCCGAGCGCGTGGCCGCCGACCTGCGCCGCGTCGTCGGCTCCATCGATCCGAGCCAGCCGGTCTTCGGAGTCCGCACGATGGAACGCTATCTCGACGACGCGACCTCGCAGCCGCGCCTCCGCGCGACGATCCTCGCACTCTTCGCCGGCATCGGCGTGCTGCTCGCGCTGCTCGGGCTCTACGCGCTGCTGTCGTACATCAGCATCGCCCGCACGCGCGAGATCGGCGTGCGCATGGCCCTCGGCGCGACGCGGCGCGAGATCGTCCGCTTCATCTCCGCGTGGGCCGTCCGCATCACCGCATTCGGCGTCCTCGCCGGCCTTGCCGGCGCGGTCGCGATGATGCGCTCGATGCGGGCCATGCTCTTCGGCGTCGAACAGCTGCAATTCCCTGCGCTCGCCGCCGTCGCCGCCGGGTTCCTCGTGGTCGCCGTCCTCGCCAGCGCCATCCCCGCGCTGCGCGCCGCGCGCGTCGATCCCGCGGTCGCACTGCGGCAGGAGTGACATGCGACGCCTCTTTCGCGCGCCCGGCTTCGCCCTCGTCGTCATCCTGACGATCGGCCTGGTGGTTGGCGTGGATGCGACGATCTTCACCGCGCTCAATGCCGTGCTGCTGCGCGAGCTGCCGGTGCCCGAGCCGGAGCGGCTCGTGCGCGTGGCGGCGATCACGCCGCGCGGCGAAACGCGCGAAGACCTGCCGTACGGCGACTTCGTCGCGCTGCGCGATGCCTCGACGCAGGTATCGCTCGCCGCCTTCAGCCGCACGCAGGTCACGGCGGTCGATCCCGTCACGCGCCGCGTCGAGAGCATCGGCGCCGAGCGCGTCTCCGACGATTTCTTCGATGTCCTCGGCGCGCCGCTCGCGCGCGGCACGCGCGGCGTCGTGGTCAGCCGCGAGCTGGAACTGCGCATGTTCGCCGGCGACGCCCCCGGCCGCGCGATTCAGATTCACGGCCGCACCGAAACGATCACCGGCGTCGCGAAGGAGCCGTTCCGAGGAACGAACCTCGCGGCGCCCGCCGATCTTTGGCTGCCGCTCGAGCGTGTCATCCCGAGCGCAGTCGAGGGACCTCCGAACGTGCGCATCATCGGCCGCCTGCGCCCCGGTGCGACGGTATGGACTGCGGCAGCTTCGCTGCCGCTTTCGAAAGCGGCGGCTCGGCCGCCGCACTCCAGGTGGCGCATCGGCTCCGAGCGGGCCATGCTCATCCAGCCCGGCGCGCCGCGCGCCGTCGCGATCGCGCTGGCGATCGCCATCGCGCTGATGACGCTCGCGGCGCTCGTCGCCGCCGCCAACGTGATCGGCGTCCTCTTCGCGCGCATCGCCATGCGCCGGCGCGATCTCGCGATCCGCGTGGCCCTCGGCGCGACGCCGCGCACGCTCATGCGCGAGATTCTTCTCGAAACGATGCCGCTCGCGATTCCGGCGGCGCTGCTCGCATACGCGATTGCCGCGATCGGCAGCCGGTTCTTCTTCGCGGGACTGCCGCTGCAGACGCGTCCTCCGATCGACCTCGCTCCCGACGCGCGCGTGGCGCTCTTCACGCTCGCGCTTTCCGCCGCGGCCGTGTTCTGCGCGGCGCTCGCCGGCGCGCTCTACGCGCGGCGCACGACGCCGAAGGGACTCGCCGCGCGCGGCGGCTCGCAGCGCACGCCCGCGCTCCTCCGCTGGATCGTCGCCGCGCAGCTCGCGCTGTCGATCGTGGTGCTGATCGTCGCGGGTCTCCTCGTGCAGACCGCGCGCGCCTATCACTCCGTCGATCCCGGCTTCGAATACGCCAGGCAGCTCCGCGCGGCCGTCGAGAACGTTCCTCTGCCGCGCCTGCGCGAGCTCGCCGCGCGGCTGCGCGCGATCGACGGCACGACGCACGTCGCGATCGCGCGCAACACGCCGCTGTCACGCCAGTCGCATCAGACCTTCCGCGGCGTCGACGGCGAGCCGATCGACGCGCTCGCGACGTACGTCGACGGCGACTTCTTCGCGCTCCTCGGCATTCCGGTGCAGGGCTCGACGCGCGGCGTGGTGATCAACGAGGCGATGCGCGCGCGCCGGCCGGACCTCACCGTCACCGGCATCGCCCGCGACGCGCGGTTCTCCGCGCTCGCCGACGAGCCCGAGCCCTTCGTCTTTCTCCCGATCGAGCAGGCGCCGCCGCTCGCGAACGCGTTCCTTCTGATCCGCACCACGCGCGACCCGGCCGCCGCGGCGCGCGACGTCAACGCCGTCCTCACCACGTTCGGCATCCCGCCCGCCGCGCACCGGCTCGAAGACTCGGTGAACGCCGACCGCTGGCTCTCCGGGATCGCGTCGATCATCGCCGGCGCGCTCGCCGCGCTCACGCTGCTGCTCGCCGCCATCGGCCTGTTCGGCGTCATCTCCGCCAGCGTCACGCACCGTTCCCGCGAGCTCGCCATCCGCGCGGCGCACGGCGCGACGCGCGCGTCGCTGGCGCGCCTCATCGCCGCATCCGGCGCGCGCCTGCTCGTTTCCGGCGTGCTCGCGGGCGCCGTGCTCGCCATTCCTGCCGCCTCCGCGCTTGCGTCGCTGCTCTTCGGCGTGCACGCGTTCGATGCCCCGACCTGGATCGCCGTCGCCATCGTCGTCACCTGCACCGTCGCCGCCGCCATCGCGCTCCCCGCGCGCCGCGCGATGGCGGTGACTCCGAGTGAACTGCTGAGGGAATCGTAAATGTTCGACATCCGCTACGCGCTTCGCACGCTGCTTCGTTCGCCCGGCTTCACGCTCGCCGCCGTCGCCACGCTCGCGCTGGCGATCGGCGCGTCGACGGCCGTCTTCAGCGTGGCCAGCAGGGTCCTGCTCGAGCCGCTCGCGTATCGCGATCCCGGGCGCGTCGTGCGGCTCATCGGCGTCAATCCGAAGTCGACGGAGCCGGTCGTTTCGTATCCCGACTATCTCGACGTCGTCGCGCAGAGCGGCGCGTTCGCGCGCGCGGCCGCGTTTCAGGAATGGACGCCCGCGGTCAGCGGCAGCGGCGATCCGGAAGTGCTGAACGGCGCGACGGTCGACAGCGGATTCTTCGACGTCCTCGGCGTGCAGCCGGCGCGCGGGCGGTTCTTCATCGCCGATGAGGACAAGCCGGGCGGCGACACGAGCGTCGTGATCAGCTACGGGTTGTGGCAGCGCAAGCTCGGCGGACGCATCGACGTCCTCGGCAAGCCGCTCATGCTCGACGCGCGTCCGCTGACGATCGTCGGCATCGCGCCGCGCGACTTCGAAGAGCCGTACCTCACCGACAGTACGAAGCGCGTCGACGTCTGGACGACGAACGCGCTCGATCTCGCGCAGGACGCGGCGCCGCGCGGCAGCCGCTCGTTCGCCGCCATCGCGCGGCTGCGCGACGGCGTCTCGCTGGCGCAGGCCAACGCGCGCGTCGCAACGGTCACCGCGCGCCTCGGCGCCACGTATCCCGAATCGAAAGATCACGCCATCACGCTCGTGCCGCTGCAGGTGCGCATCACCGGCCGCGTGTCCAGGCCGATTCGCATCCTCCTCGCGGCGGTGCTGCTGCTCCTGCTGCTGGCGTGTATCAACATCGCCAACCTCCTCCTCGCGCGCGTCGAGCGCCGAAGCCGCGACGCCGCGATCCGCACCGCGATCGGCGCGACGAGCTGGCATCTCGTGCGTCAGGTGTTCACGGAGACGATCGTGCTCGCGCTCGCGGGCAGCATCGCCGGCGTGCTGCTGGCGATCGTGTTCCTCCGGCAGATCATCGCGTTCGGCGCCGCCTCGATCCCGCGCCTCGTCGACGCCAGCCTCGATCTGCGCGTGCTGCTCTTCGTCATCGCGGCGACGTTCGCGACCGCGCTGCTCGTCGGACTCGTGCCCGCGATTCAGCTGAAGCGCGGACGCCTCGCGCTCGCGAGCTCCACGCGCGGCGCCACCACCTCCGCGCCGGCCGTGCGCGCGCAGTCGTCGCTGGTCGTGCTGCAGGTCGCGATCTCGATCATGCTGCTCGTCGGCGCGCTGCTGGTCGGGCGGAGTCTGTGGAACCTGATGAGCGTCGACAAAGGGCTCGACGATCGCAACGCCTTCGTCTTCGATCTCCGCGCGCCGCGCACGCAGGTGAAAGGCCGCGAAGGCGTCATCGACTACTACCGGCGGCTCATTCCGGCGCTCGAGCAGATCCCGGGCGTCGACGCCGCCGGCGCGACGACGGTGCTGCCGCTCGGCGGCGACTTCAACAACTTCCGCTTCGTCATCGACGGCCGTCCCGAGCCGGAACCCGCTGAAAAACCGGCGGCGGAATTCCGCGGAATCACGCCCGGCTACTTCGCCGCGGTCGGACAGCCGCTGCTCGCGGGTCGCGGCATCACAGCCGCCGACACCGCGACGTCGCCGTTCGTGATGGTGATCGACGAAACGCTCGCGCGCCGGCACTGGGGCACGCGCTCGCCCCTCGGCGGACGGATCAAAGCGAACGGCGACTGGTACGAGATCGTCGGCATCGTGCGCGCCGCGCGCATCCTGAGCCTCGCCGACCAGCCCGAGCCGGCGATGTACGTGCCGGTGACGCAGGGACAGACCGCGCGCTCGATGTCGATCATCGTGCGCGGCGACGCGCCGCTGGCCGCGCTCGCGCCCGCGATCCGCGGCGTCGTCGCGCGGCATTCGTCCGACGCGCCGGTCGGCGAGATCCGCCCGATGCGCGAGCTGGTCGCACGCTCGGTCGCGCCGCAGCGCTTCCGCGCGCTGCTGCTGCTCGGGTTCGGCGCGGCGGCGCTCCTCCTCGCCACGCTCGGAGTGGCCGGTACGCTCGCCTACACCGTCTCGCGCCGCGAGCGCGAGATCGGCGTGCGCATGGCGCTCGGCGCGACGTCGCGTCAGATCGTCGCGCTGGTCCTGTCACGCGGCGTGGCGCTCGTCGCCATCGGCGTCGTCCTCGGCGCCTGCGCATCGCTCGCCGCGACGCGTCTGCTGCAGTCGATGCTCTTCGGCGTCGCGCCCGCGGATCCGCTCACCTTCGCCGCCGTCGCGGCGATGCTGCTCTTCTCCGGAATCGCCGCGTCGGCGATCCCCGCGTTGCGCGCCGCGCGCACCGATCCGATGACCGTCATGCGAGCCGAGTAAAAAACAATGCACGACCTTCGTTACGCGCTTCGCTCCCTGCTCCACGCACCCGGCTTCGCCGCCGCGGCGATCCTCACCCTGGCCATCGCCATCGGCGCGAACACGGCCATGTTCAGCATCCTCTACGGCGTCGTGCTGCGGCCGCTCGCGTTCCAGAATCCGGAGCGCGTCGTTCGGGTCTTCGAGACCGACAAGCACAACGCCAGCTTCCGCGAAGGCGCGTCGATGCCCGACTTCGAGGACTGGAAGGCGCAGCAGCGCGTCTTCTCGCGCATCGCCGGCATGTCGACGCGCACGGTCAACCTCACCGAGGCCAGCGCCGATGCCGAACAGATCACGGGACTGGGGGTGTCGCACGACTTCTTCACGCTGCTCGGCGTCTCGCCGGTCTCCGGACGCGCCTTCATCGCCGCCGACGACCAGCCCGGCGCGCAGCCGGTCATCATCCTGAACGAAGCGATGGTGCGGCAGCGCTACGGCGGGAAAGCACCGCAGCGCGTGGCGCTCGACGGCACTTGGTACGAAGTCATCGGCGTGATGGCATCGACGGTCGCGCTCTCGCGCGCGCCCGCGCCGAACTTCTGGGTCCCGCTGGCACTCACGAATCCGAACTTCCGCGTCGAGCGCGGCGTCCACAACGTCTACGTCATCGGCCGGCTGAAGGACGGCGTCACGCTGCAGCAGGCGCAGAGCGCGATGAACGTCATCGCCTCGCGGCTCGAAGCGCAGTACGCCGAGGACAACGTCGGCAGGGGAGTGTTCCTCGAGCCGGCGCTCGACTTCGTCGTCAGCGAAGCGAAGCCGCGCCTCTACATCCTCTCCGCGGCCGTGCTGGCGATCCTGCTCATCGCCTGCATCAACGTCGCGGGCCTGATGCTCGCCCGCGCCGACGCGCGTGCACGCGAGCTCGCGATCCGCGCGAGCATGGGCGCGTCGCGCGCGCGGCTCGTGCGCCAGCTCGTCACCGAAAGCATCGCCGTCGGACTCGCGGGCGGACTCGCAGGCGTCACGCTCGCGTGGTGGCTGACGCGCACGATGCTCGCGCTCGCGCCGTCGCTGCCGCGCGCGCAGAACGTAGGCATCAACATCCCGGTGCTGCTCTTCGCCGCCGGCGTTTCGATCGCGTCGGCGATTCTCTTCGGCGTTGTGCCGGCGATTCGCAGCTCGCGGGTGCAGCCGGCGACGGTGCTGGCCGGCGCGCGCGGCGTGCTGCGCGCCACGCGCACCGCGGGCCGCGGAGTGCTCGTGGTCATCGAAGTCGCGCTCGCGGTCGTTCTCGTCATCGGCGCGGGCCTGCTCCTCAAGAGTTTCTCGCGGCTGATGGACGTCGATCTCGGCATGAACAGCGGCAGCATCGTCACCTTCTCCATGCAGCTCCCCACCGCGAAATATCCGGAGCCGCCGCGGGCGAAGTACCCCGAGTGGCCGCAGGCGTTCCGCTTCTTCGACGAGGTCACCGAGCGCGTGGCCGCGCTGCCGGGCGCGAAGTCGGTCGCCATCGCGGCGAACCATCCGCTCGACGACGGCTTCACCTCGCGCATGACCGTCGTCGGCGCGCCGCCGGTGAAGGGGCCGCAGGATGAAGTGCGCGTGCGGCCGGTCGGCCCCGGCTACGTCGAAGCGCTCGGCATCACGCTGCTGCGCGGACGCACGATCGCGCGCGACGACCGCCACGGACATCCCGCCGTCGTCGTGATCAACGAAGCGCTCGCGAAGCAGTACTTCCCGAGCCAGGATCCGGTCGGCAGGCAGGTCGACTTCTGGGGGACGCCGCGGACCGTCGTCGGCGTCATCCGCGGCGAGCGATTCGGCGGACCGCAGGGCGTGCCGGAGCCGGCGCTCTACCTGCCGCTCGCGCAGGTGCCGATGAGCACACTCACGCTGGTCGTGCGCGCGACCGGCGATCCTTCGCGCATGATCAGCGCCGTGCGCTCGACCATCCGCGGCATCGATCGCGACATCGCGCTGTACGACGTCGAGACGCTCGACACGACGCTCGCGCATTCCGTCGCCACGCCGCGCTTTCAGGCGGTGCTCATCACGTCGTTCGGCGCGATCGCGTTGCTGCTCGCGGCCATCGGGCTCTACGCGCTGATCGCGTATCAGGTGCAGCAGCGCACGAACGAGATCGGCATCCGCATCGCCCTCGGCGCGACGACGTCAGAAGTCGCGCGTCTCGTCCTGCAGCGCGCGGCGACGCTCGCCGGAGCCGGCATTGTGATCGGACTCGCGGGCGCGTTCGCCACGCGGCGATTCCTGACTGCACTGCTGTTTCAGATCAGCGCGACCGATCCCGCGATCTACATCGCGGTCCCGCTGATCCTCGGCGCGATCGTGATGATCGCCAGCTACATCCCCGCGCGCCGCGCCATGCGCGTCGATCCCGCGGTGGCGCTGAGGTCCGAATGATCGCGCGCGCCATCAAAACGCTCCTCCGCCAGCCGGCCGCACCCGTGGTGGCGACGCTCACGCTCGCCCTCGGGCTGGCGATCTCGATCTCGCTCTTCACGGTCGCGCGCGACGTCGTGCTCCGCCCGTTTCCGTTCCGCGATCAGGAGCGCCTCGCCGCGGTCTGGTCGGACATCCCCGAGCGTAGCATTCCGCATCTCGAGCTGACCGTCGCCGAGTACGAGCTGATTCGCGCGGAAGCGAAGTCGCTCGAAGACATGGCCGTGCAGTCCGCCGCGAATTTCAACTCGGTGATCAACATCCCCGAGCCGGTGCAGGTGCGCTCGAACTTCGTCACCCGCACGTTCTACGGCCTCCTCGGCGCGCGTCCGCTGCGCGGGCGCCTCTTCGGCCCCGCCGATCACAAGGCCAACGCGCCGCAGGTCATCGTCATCAGCCACCGTCTCTGGACCTCGAGCTTCGGCGCGAACCCGAAGCTGATCGGGTCCGCGGTCGACGTCGAGGGGCAGAAGTTCACCGTCGTCGGCATCCTGCCGCCGGAGCTGAACGTGCCCGCCGGCGCCGATCTCATTTTTCCGATGGAGCCGTTCTTCGGGAGCGCGCCCGAGCACAAGCACAACTCCGTGCTCGAGGGAATCGCGCGGCTGAAGCCGGGCGTGACGCTCGCGGCGGCGCAGTCGGAGATCAACACCATCGCCGCGCGGCTCGAGAGCGTCGACAGGGACGCCTATCGCGGCGTGCGCAAGCACCTCGTGCCGCTGGTCACGGAGATCCTCGGCACGACGCGTCCGGCGATGATCACGCTGTTCGTGATGTCGCTGCTGGTGCTGGCCATCGCCACCTTCAACGCCGCGAGCATCTTCGTCGCCCGCGCGGTGACGCGCCAGCGCGACCTCGCCATTCGCTCCGCCCTCGGCGCGACGCGCGGCGCGCTGCTGCGCGAAACGCTTGCGGAAACGCTCGTCGTCGCGGTGACCGCCGCGATCATCGGATTCGTGCTCGCGCAGAGCGCGGTGATCCTGCTCAAGCAGATCGCGCCGTCCACGATCCCGCGCATCGATCTCGTGAAGATCGACGCGACGACCTACGCCTTCGCCGCCGCCGCCTCGCTCGTCGTCGCGCTCATCTGCGCCGCCGTGGCCTCCCTGCGCCGCGGCGGCTGGACCTCGCTGCGCGAAGGCATCGATCGCGCGCACGCCGCGCAGCGCTCGCGCCGGCTGCTGCTGCTCCTCGCGGGCGTGCAGCTCACCGTCGCGCTGGTGCTGCTCGCCGCGGCCGCGCTGATGATCCGCAGCTTCGCCTCCATCGCGCGCATCGACGCCGGCTTCAGCCGCGAGCGCGTGCTCACCGCGCAACTGCCGGTTCCCGGCGGGGCGTTCAGGGATGCCGCCGAACAGAAGCGATTCTTCGCGACCGTCGTCGAGCGCCTGCGCGCCTCGCCCGGCGTCACCGCCGCCGGCGCGACGCTGATCCGCCCGCTCGAGCTCGAAGTCGGGTGGGACTGGGCGCACACGGCCGAGGGACAGACCGCCGACGCGCAGGCCAAAAACCCGCTCGCGAATCTCGTGTCGATCACGCCGGGCTACCTCGAGGCGATGGGCGTGCCGCTGCTGCGCGGGCGCCGCTTCAACGAGCATGACGACGAGAAGGCGCCGTTGGCGATGATCGTCGGACGCTCGTTCGCGCTGCGGCACTGGGGCACGATCGACGTCATCGGCAAGCGCGTGAAAGCCGGCAAGGTCGACTCCGACAAACCGTGGCGCACGATCGTCGGCGTCGCCGGCGACGTACGCTATCGCGGACTGATGACCGAGAAGCTCGACGTCTATCACCCGTACCGGCAGAGTGGGTGGGTGCCGCAGTACGTAGCGATCCGCACCAGCGGCTCGCCGCATGCCGCCGAGGCGACGCTGCGCGCGGTCGTGAAATCGATCGACCCGCGGATTCCGGTCGCCGAAGTGCGGACCACCGGGGAGCTGGTCGATGCGAAAGTCGCGCAGCCGCGGCTCAACGCCTGGATCCTCGCTACGTTCGCCGCGGTCTCGCTGCTGCTCTCCATCATCGGCGTCTATGCGGTCCTCAACTACGCGGTGCGCAATCGCGCGAGCGAGCTCGGCGTCCGCCTCGCCCTCGGCGCGCGCGGCGGCGATCTCCTCCGCCTCGTCGTCCGCGAAGCCTTCACCGTCGCCGTCGTCGCCTCGCTCGCCGGCTGCGCGCTCGCGCTTTTGCTGACGCGCGTCCTCGCCGGCTTCCTCTACGGCGTCTCGCGCACCGAACCGCTCACGCTCGCCATCGTCGCGGCGCTCGTCGTCCTCGCCGCCGTCGCCGGCAGCGTCGTCCCCGCGCTCCGCGCCTCCCGCATCGACCCGGTCGTCGCACTCCGGGATGGAACCCTATGACCCTCATCCGCACCGAAAAACTCACGAAGTCCATTCCCCAGGGCGCGGGCCGCATCTGGCTGCTGCGCGACGTCAATCTCACCATCGACGAAGGGGAGTTCATCTCGATCATGGGGCCGTCCGGCGCGGGCAAGTCGACGCTGCTGCACATCCTCGGCATGCACGACGCGGAGTGGGAGGGGAGCTACTCGCTCGGCGGCACGCGCGTCGAGTCGTTGTCGGCGAAGGCGCGCGCCGACCTGCAGCGCAGGACCATCGGCTTCGTCTTCCAGAGCTACCACCTCATCGACGACCTCACCGTCGCCGAGAACCTCGACGTGCCACTGCGCTATCGCGACGTGCCGAAGCGCGAGCGCGAGAGCATCGTCGCCGACACGCTCGACCGCTTCCGCATCGTCGGCAAGAAAGACCTCTACCCGTCGCAGTTGTCGGGCGGCCAGCAGCAGCTCGTCGGCGTTGCGCGCGCGATCATCTCCAACCCGAAAGTCATCCTCGCCGACGAGCCCACCGGCAACCTCCATTCCGATCAGGCGCGTGAGATCATGGACCTCTTCCGCGAGCTCCATCGCGGCGGAACGACGATCGTCCAGGTGACTCACTCCGAAGAAAACGCCGCGTACGGCGGGCGCGTGGTCCGATTGCACGACGGGTGGGTCGTGCCTGCGTGAGTCCCGCCTCGGCGAGCGCGCCGCGCATCCTCGTCGCCGACGACCAGCCCGACGTGCTCGAGGCGCTCCGCCTGCTGCTCAAGAGCGAGAGCTTCTCCGTCGAGACCGTGACCTCGCCCGCGGCGGTGTACCGCGCCGTCGAGTCGCGCGCGTTCGATCTCGTGCTGATCGATCTGAACTACGCGCGCGACACCACGTCCGGCACCGAGGGGCTGGAGATCCTCGAACAGCTGCACGCGTATGACGAGCTGCTGCCGGTGGTCGTGATGACCGCGTGGGGCTCGGTCGATCTCGCCGTCGCCGCGATGCGCCGCGGCGCGCGCGACTTCGTGCAGAAGCCGTGGGAAAACGAAAAGCTGCTCGCCACGATCCGCACCCAGGTCGAGCTCGGACGCGCGCTGCGCAAAGGCCAGCGTCTCGAAGCCGTGCTGCGCGCCGACGACAAGCATCCCGTGTTCATCGCCGAGTCGCGCTCGATGCGTCCCGTGCTCGAGCTCATCGAGCGCATCGGACCGTCGGACGCGAACGTGCTCATCACCGGCGAGAACGGCACCGGCAAAGGCGTCGTCGCGCGCGCGCTGCATGCGCGCTCGCGCCGCGCGTCGCGGCCGCTGGTGTCGGTCAACGTCGGCGGCCTGCCGGAGTCGCTGTTCGAGGCCGAGCTGTTCGGACACGTGAAGGGCGCGTTCACCGACGCGCGCAGCGATCGCGTCGGACGCTTCGAGCTCGCCGACGGCGGCACGCTGTTCCTCGACGAGATCGCCAACGTCCCGCTCGCGCAGCAGGCCAAGCTCCTGCGCGTGCTCGAGACCGGCGACTTCGAGCGCGTCGGCTCCTCGCAGACGCGCCGCGCCGACGTGCGCCTCCTCTCCGCGACCAACGCGCGGCTCGAAGAGGAAGTCGAGGCCGGACGCTTTCGCCAGGACCTGCTCTTCCGCCTGCGCACCGTCGAGATCCGCATCCCGCCGCTGCGCGACCGCCGCGACGACATCCCGCCGCTCGCCAGCCATTTCCTCGGCGCGCACGCCTCGCGCTACCGGAAGACCGTCGCCGCGTTCGACGAGGCGGCGATGAAGGCGCTCCTCGCGCACGAATGGCCCGGCAACGTGCGCGAGCTCGACCACGCCGTCGAGCGCGCCGTGCTCATGGCCGCCGGCACCACCATCCGCGCCAACGACCTCGGCCTCGCCCCCGCCTCCGACCGCGCCCCCCGCATCGAAGACATGAGCATCGAGGACGTCGAGGTCCTGCTGATCCGCAAAGCCCTCTCCCGCTTCGCCGGCAACGTCTCGCGCGCGGCCGAGGCGCTCGGGCTTTCGCGCAGCGCGCTGTATCGGCGGATTCAGAGATATGGTTTGTAGGAGTGAAACGCTACGAACAGCGCGTCATCCTCGCCGGCGTCGCGGCCATGGCGCCGGTCATTCTCGCGCTGATCTGGTTCCTGATGCTCGAGCCGCGCGAGCGGAACACCCGCATCGCCGTCGGCGCGCTGGTCATCGTCTCGCTGCTCATCTTCATCGCCACGGTGCACGCGCAGCTCGTGTATCCGCTGCGCACGCTGTCGAACCTCATCTCCGCGCTGCGCGAGGAGGACTACTCGATCCGCGCGCGCGGCGCGAGGCGCGACGACGCGATGGGGGAGCTGATGACGGAGCTGAACCTCCTCACCGACACCCTGCGCGAGCGGCGCTTCGCCGAAGTCGAGGCGGCCGCGCTCGTGCGCTCCGTGCTCGAGCAGATCGACTCCGCCATCTTCACCTTCGACGAGCGCTGGCGCCTGCGCCTCGTCAACCGCGCCGGCGAGCGCCTCCTCGGGCGCTCCGCGGAACAGCTCCACCTCCGCACCGCCGGCGACCTCGGCCTCGACGCCTTTCTCACCGGCGACGAAACGCTCACCGTCGAGATCGTCCTGCCCGGCGGCCACGGACGCTTCCGCATCCGCCGCACGACCTTCCGCCAGGACGGCATCCCGCACTTCCTGCTCGTCATGTCGGACCTCAGCCGCACGCTGCGCGAGGAAGAGCGGCAGGCGTGGCAGCGGCTACTGCGCGTGCTCTCGCACGAGCTGAACAACTCCCTCGCGCCGATCCGCTCCATCGCCGGCAGCCTCGGCTCGATCCTCGCGCGCGACCCGCTGCCCGAGGGGTGGCTCGACGACGCGCAGCGCGGACTCGGCGTCATCAACGCCCGCGCCGACGGACTCACGCGATTCCTGCAGGGCTACGCCCAGCTCGCGCGATTGCCGCAGCCGGTACTGCGTCCGATCAGCGTCGGCGAAACCGTGCGCCGCGTCGCCGGACTCGAGACCCGCACGCGCGTCGAAGTCGTCGACGGCCCGAAGGTGACCATCCGCGCCGACCGCGATCAGATCGAGCAACTGCTGATCAATCTCGTCCGCAACGCCGCCGACGCCGCGCTCGAAACCGGCGGCGGCGTGTCGGTGTCGTGGTCCGCGAGCAGCGAGTCCGTCGAGATCAGCGTCACCGACGAAGGCGCCGGCATCAGCGGCACCGCGAACCTGTTCATCCCCTTCTTCACCACCAAAGCCACCGGCACCGGCATTGGCCTCACCCTCGCCCGCCAGATCGCCGAGGCGCATAACGGGATCATTACGCTGTCGGCGCGACCGGCGCCGGCGGCGGGGACGATCGCGCGACTGCGGTTACCGAGGTAGCGGTCACGCGGTCACGCGGTCACGCGGTGTTCGTTGGCTACTCGCGCCTCGGATCAGGAGCCAGAAGATGATCGGAATCTCCCCGAAATAGAGCGGCATCGCGACCTGCTCGACCAGTGGCGCGTAGCGTGGCAGGACGAGGGTGGTGAAGGAACTGGCCAGGTAGGCAACTCCCGCGATCATCAGCAGCACGCCGAACACGCGGGGGATGAAGCCGGAGCGGATGACCAGCATCCCGAACGGGAACAACCAGAGTCCCCAGAAGACGGAGGCGACGGTGATGCCCTTGCCGTGCAGCTGGAGGAACAGATACGCCAGCGCATCCAGCTGCGGCTTCCCGAACACGGACAGGAAATCGGCGCCGCTCACGAGGCTCAGCGCCGCGACGTCGTTGAGCACATTGACGAACATGATCGGTACTGAGAGCAACGCGCCGAAAATCACCACCTGCCTCGCCAGGCTCTCGTCGACGGCCTTGAACAGGCGATAGAGCGCCAGGACCAGAAACACGGCGATCGTCTGATGGATCAGCTCACTCGCGATGCCGAGGCGCAGCAGCCACGCGGAAGCCCGGATGTTGTCGGCCGTCGCGGTCGCGTTCCCGGACACGATCAGCCTGCCGGGGACATACAGGAGGCCGAAGGGTGCGCTGACGGCCAGGAGCAGGTACAGAAATCCGGCGAACCGTGCTTGTTGCTGGGTTGATCTCACGTCCTCTCCTTCTGTACGCGAGCCGGCGGCTGCGCGAGCAGCGAGTCCGTCGAGATCAGTGTCACGGACGAAGGCGCCGGCATCAGCGGCACCTGGACGGCGGTTCCTTCCTCTGATCACTTCGAAGACTGCTCGAGCGCAACACTTCCGAAGTTGAAGTAAGTGAACTGATTCTTCCCGGCGCGCTTCGCCGCGTAAAGAGCATTGTCGGCGTGGGTCAGCAGCTCAGTAGTCGTCGCGCCATGATCCGGATAGACAGCGATACCAATGCTGAAGCTCAGTGACGATGATTGCTTCTCAAAGACGAATGGCTCCCGGGCCATTGCCGAAAGCAGTTTGCGAGCGACCTCCCCCGCTTGATCAGACCCACCGATCTCAGGCAGCAGAACCAGAAACTCGTCTCCGCCCATGCGAGCAACAGTATCGGCTTCCCGCAATGCATCGGCCAGGCGCCTGGCCACCCCGCAGAGAACTTTGTCCCCGGCCGCGTGCCCCAGAGAATCGTTTACATTCTTGAATCCGTCGAGATCGAGCAACAGAACCGCGCATTGCCGCCGGTTCCGTTTCGAGGCCTCGATCGCGACGCTCAGACGATCTTCAAAAAGAAAGCGATTGGGAAGGCCGGTGAGGTAATCGTGGGTCGCCATGACGCTTGCTCGCTCCTCAGCTTCGCGAAGCTGAACCTCGAGCTTTCGACGACCAGTGATGTCCGCGACCAGAACGACGAAACCTTCGACGACTCCGTTCAACACGTCGGGTATGTAGTGAGCCTGGCTGTATCTTGGAGGGCCGCCCGCAGGGTCGGGGATCTCCCGCTCGAACAATTGCGCCGCACCACCCAGCGCTCCCAGTATGTATGGGAGATTCTTTGGGTAGATCGGCCCAAGCAGTTGCTCCATCGTCTTGCCGATCAAGTCCTCGGGTTTGACGCCGAACCATCGCTCGTAGTCGGTATTGGCGAACACGCAGCGCTGGTCTTTGTCCCAGTAAGCCACCATGGCCGGCAACTTGTCGACGATACGGCGAAGCCGCGCATCTGCATCCTGACTGGAACTGCTCATGTGCATCCGCCGAGTAGCCATATGACTGGTCGGACTGAGCGTTCTCCTGGATTCCAACGGAGGCGCAAAGGAACAAGCCTCAGACACATGGGCTCGCTCGGGCAGTATAGCGCACTCGTTAGCACCGCGAGTTACGCGGTTTCCGCAGGCTGGCAATCATCCAGAAAGGGTGATATCCGGTGGCCCTCCAAACATCGACGGATTCCGCCAGGTGCATGAAGCGTGAGCTCGGGAATCTCCGCCTCCATGTCTTCGAACGCAGCCCGGAGAGCCGCCCAAAAGGAGTCGTACCAGTCGTTTGGAGCTTCCCAGCCGGGGCCGATGGTCAGGCACGAACCGTCCTCCTGGAGCACAGCAAATCTGAATGGGCGTCCTCCGGCGACGCTGCAGGTCACGTGCAGGTATCTGTTGTCAGGAGTTACGATGGTTTTTAGAACCCTGAGAGCCTCTTCGAATGAGAGCGTCTTCCCAGGAGGCGGCGGTAGCCCGGGACAACCGAGGGCGTACTCGATCCGGAACGAATCTTCCGAGGTCGGGCGTTCGCTCAACCGTACGGCCCGGAGGCCCAATCGAAACGCGGCATCCCGCGAGGAATCGTCAGAGAAGTCGAGAACGACGTCGCCGCCGTAGTATGCCTCCAGGATGGTGACAGATGGCATCGCTGCCGGTTACCTTCAGCCCGATTGTGAGTGGAGCATAGCATTTGACAGTTCCCGGGGCCGTCGAAGCGCTGTGCCGCGCACGTCGACCGGCACGCGAATCGCGACGCGCGCGGCGCCGTTATCGCGTACTACGGTCAGCGAGCGATGAACTCAAAATACGACGAGTCCCTTGTCCACGCACGTGACCCGACCGCCTGGATCGAGATACAAGAAGAGGTACGCACCGCCGTTTGGTCCCGTGAAATATCGCCAGGCTCTGATACCGCTGGCGTTCGCACAAGCTCCCAACGATCTCGCGACTTCGCTCGTCGGCATGTCGTGGTCTGGTGGTCCGAGACGCTGTTTGACCTGATGGCCATCTTCGCCGACCGTGATCCTGGCGTTCCAGAGCTGTTGCGAACGGGACTCTTCGCGATGGCGTTGCCATGTCACGTACGCGACGATGCCCGCGAACGCAAGGCCTGCGATGGTGACTGCGGCGATGATGCGTATTCTTCGGACGTCCATCGCAAGTCTGCACAGCTACACGAAAACGGTCCTTCGGCTCGAAAAAACAGGGCTTCGAGTTCGTCTACGTCGCCACCGACGACTTCACCCGCCTTTCGTATGTCGACATCCTGGCGGATGAGCGAAGCGAGACCGCCAGCACCTTC